>Ga0207696_1000442_pt1 | contig 36954 bp, 37 predicted proteins | sample KBSS54metaG_FD_184403 | JGI IMG/M metagenome (GOLD analysis project Ga0207696, IMG submission 184403) | Switchgrass rhizosphere microbial communities from Kellogg Biological Station, Michigan, USA - KBS S5-4 metaG (SPAdes) (version 2) | ecosystem: Host-associated > Plants > Roots > Rhizosphere >...
TGATTACATCGAAATGTTTTATAACAGTAAGCGTCGGCATGGTTCTAGCGATCAGATGCCACCGACAGAATATGAAAACCAGTATTATCAACGGCTCGGAAGTGTCTAGATTATCCGTGGCGATTCAGAATGGATTGAAATGTTAATTTCTAAATCACGCAGCGAAACCATTTAAGAGGGCTTTATTATGAAACTGAACGATTTTATCAGCACTAATAAATATTTCGCGGACATGAATAAACTAGCATTTGATGAAAAATTCGAACATGACGAAGTTGTAGCCATGTGTAATGATGAATTTTCTAAAAGCATTGCTTTCTGGTTAGGAGAATATCTCTCAGGGAATATAAAGGGGGCAGTATCTGCTATTTTTGAACTTGAGTTTAAAATACAGTACGCGGTCTTTTCAATATGGATGACTTTATTTAAACAGAAAGTAGATGTTGAAAATTTGGCCAAAATGATCCTTTTGTTTAAATCTGAACATGAATTTAAGAATTTTAAGTTGTAAAATTTTTATTGAAAAGACCTTATTGGCATAGGGTTAATATGGCAGTAATAGGAATGGGCCATGTATCATATGCATGGCCCTTCATATATATGAATTACAATCTATCTGGCTTTTTTATGGTTTCTGATAATGGTTCAATCTTCGAATCCAACACTTCCTGTTCATTTTTAATTCTTTGAGTTAAATGTTCGCTTCTAAGATCGGCAACACGTGATTGAATAGACATAAAGCTTTCGAATTGCGGTTCTCCGTCGAGAGTGAATTTCTGACCAAATCCATAGCTAATGAGTTGAGATACTGAATGTTTATCATCAAGATTATTATCGATTTTGTAGTCTGATAAATATTGGAAGAAATCAAGGAACTCACTTGCTGATAACTCTAACAGGTAGCGATCGTAGAACTCGAAGGCAGATGATTCATTTAATTCTTGCAGGATCTCGCTTTCATTCTCAGGAAAATATACCCACATAATTTCTAAGTTATTTTTAATATCAATCATAGGCTCTCCTTGGTTTTTATTGATATATAACAAATGATAAAGTAAAAGCAAGTATTGACTAGTTAAATACTTGTGTTATTAAAGATTAATGCCGTGAAAGTTGTCGATAAAATGGAAAGAATTAAAAGCCAAAACAGCTTAAATTTTGCAAAATTCTTTACGGAAATAAAGCGAAGATAGTTGTATCAAGCTGCGCAGAGTGTTTTTAAGGTATCAGGTAAATAGAATGCACCTAATATATACCTTATTAACATTTGGAAAGAATATTTAGTGCCATCCTTTATTGACAGTTATTAAGCGGTATATTAATAAAATATTCTTGCAAAATTATTGTAGGTCATTGTTTTTGAATATTTAACCTATACCTGTTTTGCAAAGAATTTAACTGAAAAAAAGGAGAGTTTATGGAAAGATTTGGTATTAAAACGTTTAAAATGAAAAATGGTGAGCGCTATTGCATTATAAAAAACAAGAAAACAGGCATCCCGTTATTTTATCCATGTTTATTTATTACAACACAACTTAGAAATAGCAATGAATCGATAAAAACAATTGAGACTCAGGCAGGGTGTATTGCACTTTTTTATCGGTTTCTTTTTATACGCAATATAGACATTGAAGAGCGAATTCAAACAGCCAGATTCCTGGATAACAACGAAATTGATCTTCTGCGCGATTTTGTCGGGAAGAGGATGAGAACTGCGAAAGTGACTAATATCAAAGATCATCATCCTGGAGTATGCAGTGCGACAAAGTACATACGGCTTACAACAATAGCAAAATATCTCGAATGGTTGTGTCAGCTAACTATCAAAAATATTGGCGACGGCTACAGGAAAATTTTCTACTTTGTGAACAAGATAAAAGCCAGAAGGCCGAAGATAAAATACAGAAATTCAGAAGGCAACGTTTATAAAACAATTGAAGAAGAAGACCTGGAAATCCTTCTTTCTGTTATTGATCCGCAATGTGAATTCAATCCATTCGACAAAAAGGTTCGGCAGAGAAATCAGCTTATAGTCACGATATTACATTCATTAGGGATAAGGTGTGGAGAGTTATTGAATCTGAGAGTAGAAGATATTGATTTTGCGGCGCAAATGCTTTTCATAAGACGAAGGGCTGACAGTATTGAGGACACAAGAGTCAATCAGCCCCTCGTAAAAACGCTTGAAAGAAATTTACCCATGTCTGACGAACTTACCAGACTTCTCCATTCATATATTACAGGCGAAAGAAAAGCCAATATCAGAAAGAAAAAGCACGGATACCTTTTCATTACTCACAAAGAAGGAGAGACACGTGGCGATCCTCTGTCCGTTCCTTCCTACCATAAGATCATTTACAGACTGAGAAGCATTGACTCAGGTTTAAGCCAGTTGACTGGACATAAGTTCAGACATACCTGGAACTATCTATTTTCGAAACTGATGGATGAAAGCACCGAGCATGTGAGTGAGGAGATGCAAGAGAAAATGCGTTCAAACCATATGGGGTGGGAGCCGGGTTCTGGAACAGCACAAACCTACAACAGACGATTTATTGTTAAGGAATCAGTAAAAGCAGCATTGCAACTCCAGGATAATATTTTTAAAAAGCGCAGTGGGGTGTCTTATGAATAAATTAAAGGTTCTGAACGCGCATAGAGATATCTTATATGCAAAAAACGAAAGTTACACATTCGGGTTGGATGATGAATTCTGGGTGCTAAGTAGAAATATAAAATTGAATGTAGGTGAGGCCACTGAGAAGTTATCAGAAAATCTCAGGTACGGTTATGTGAATACACTAAAATATTTCGCAGAAGAAATCAGCCCCGGCTCTGTTAAGCAAATTAACCGGGTTTTTATGAAGTTAATTTCAGTTATGAGCTTTGATACATTAGATGAAGCCGTAATGTTAACAACAAAATCAAATGATAAGTTCTCAAACCAGGATATCATTTGTTTAAGGATCCTGATTAAAAAATGGTATGAATTAGGTTTTAAGGGGGTTACCAAAAGCTGTGTAGACCTCGTTGATAACTGGACGATTAAAGACAATAAAAAAGGTGAGGTTGTTAAAAGACGAGACCCTTACCAGGGGCCTCTGACAGACATGGAGTTTGATAACTTTTACGATGCCGTCTCACGTGCATACCAGAAGGGTACAATATCCTATTCTGATCTGGCAATGGCTTTAATCACTATTCACACGGGCAGAAGAAGTTTACAAATCACACAGATAAAAACGAAAGATATCATAAAAGAAAGAGCCATAAACGAATGCTATATAAATATCCCCAGAATAAAGCAAGGTGAGAAGTATAGAGCTTCATTCAGGCGATTCAGAATTACAGATGAATTATTCAACATATTTAAAGAGCAGGCACGTATTGTTTCTGAGAGTTTTAGCAAGCAGCTCGGTAGAAAACTATCTGAGAAGGAGATATTAGAATTACCATTGTTTGTCTGTCAGGAAAGACTTGAGGGGGTTGTTGAGGGTGAGAATTTACATGAGATTTTTTCTTCAGACAGACTTCATGCCTATGCGATGAAGTGTACTCAAACGCTCAAAAGAATAGCTATAACAGAGGACGTGATTTCGGAAAGGACGGGTGAAGTAATAAATATGAATGCCAGGCGGTTTCGCTATACGTTAGGTACCCGGCTTGCCAGAGAAGGTTATGGAGAAGTCGTTATAGGAGAATTACTGGATCATTCCACTTTAATGTATACAGGTGTTTATGTTCAGTCAGGCCCAGATAGTTTAAATAAAATCGAAGATGCCGTTTCCGTTGAGCTTAGCTACTACGCAAAGATGTTTCAGGGAGTACTGATTAACAAAAGTGAGGATAAATATCCCGGCGGCAACATCAGAATCAATACTGGTGAAAAGTTAGGGCAATGCGCCAGTTGCAAATCCTGCACAGCATGTGTCCCCATACCTTGTTACACCTGCATGCATTTCAGACCTTTTGTTGAAGGACCGCATGAAAAACTACTTGAATACTTACTTAATGAGCGTAACAGGATTCAGTGCATAGTGGCTGATCCCATGACTACACAAATACTGGACAGGACAATTATTGCAGTTTCAGAGGTGATAAATAAGTGCAAAGAATTTAAATCAAACCCGGAGGTGTTAAATGGATAATATTAAAAATGACAAAATTAGAGTACTCGAAACGCGCAGGGAAAAATATTGCGCGCAGAAAATAGATGATTTTGTGAGCTACTGTCGGTTCACTCTTAATAAAAACGACCTTGTGAGCTGGGAGGAGGTTAACTGGTCAAAAGTTTTCCTTTTCACTAAAACCCCTGTCAAAGGCGTTAAAAAAAGCTCTGTTATTGTAAATGAGTCATTAGACAAGAATTTTATTGAGTTCGCTAAAAGCTATGTCCTTTACCACTACATGAATGGGGGCAAGAAAATCAATCAGCGTCTTAATATCGTTTTCAGAACACTTGAGGCAGCCCTCTTGCAGGTCAATGGGCGGAGTCATATTCAGTACGTAAATCTCACTGTTCTGGACCAGTGCGTTGTCACCTTAAAAAGTGCATACACCAAAGCAGTAGCGCACGCTTGCGGCAAGGTACTGGAAGGACTGGTTTCATTTCTCAGAGAAAAAGAATTCCTGATCATGCAGTCACTGCTCTGGAAGAGCCCACTCAGAGCGCAGGAAGCAAGCCACAGGCTCACTAAAACTGCACAAGAGGCCCGTGAGGCAAAGTTACCTGACGAAGAGTCATTGAATGCTATCGCTGAAATCTTCGCACTTCCAGACGATCAGCTTTCAGAAATGGACGTGTTCATAAGCTCTGTCTTTGCGTTGCTTATGTGTGCGCCTTCCAGAGTAACCGAAATCCTGACGCTCCCTGCGGATTGTGAAATCCGTGAGGCGGACAGGGAAGGAAAGCTGAGGTACGGGCTGATATTCTATTCAGAAAAAGGCTTTGGTGGAAATGTGAAGTGGATACCAGAAGTCATGGTTCCGGTTGCTGAGATAGCTATCAGGAGGCTGAGGACTCTTTCAGAAAACGCCCGGACATATTCCAGAGAGATTGAGATTTCTGGTGAGGGCCGTGGGCTTTACCCAGACTTCCCTTGGTACGATAAAGAAAAGAACGTCCGATACAGCAACGCACTCTGCCTGCTGTTCCGTTATCAACTGAGCACAAGTATAAAAACACAAAGAAGTCTTTTCAGACCAACTGCCACACTTGTCAGCGCCAATCTGGGAAGCACTGAGTATCGCAGGACGCACTCCATTTCTACGATTTTTGACAGGCACGGCTACAAAGGGTCAATGGGGAATAACCTTTCACTCAGAAGTCATCAGGCAAGACACTTACTTAATACGATTGCACAACGTGGTGGGCTTGGAGATTTTGAACAAGCCAAGTGGTCAGGACGAGTGAGGGAGACACAAAACAGGACCTATAACCATGTCAGCCAGGAAGAGAAGCTCCAAGAGTCAGTTAAGCATGGTGTGCAGAATATTGGCATTAAACCAGAAAACACCACCCCAAGAGCTATAGCAAATCCTTCATGGCGTATTGATGTCAAAGATACAGGCCACGCAGCCATTCACGTGACAGAGTTCGGCTACTGCACTCATGACTACGTAATCTCTCCGTGTACGAAGTTCAGGGACTGTATCAATTGCAGCAATCATGTGTGCGTGAAAGGGGACAAGGCCTCGCTAGGCAGGCTGGAAGCTACTGCGGCCTACACAGCGCAGCTTCTTGAAAAGGCAAAGGTTGATATGGAAGAGGAGTACGGGGCTGACAAGTGGGCGGCCTATCACGAAAAAACTCAAGCAAGACTTCTGGATTTGATAGCGTTACTCAAAAGCAAAAATCTTGAGGACGGGGCGCTGGTAAGACTGCAGGGTGATGATTTTACACATATGAAAAATCTCACAGGCGCGAGCAGAAATGAACTGATTGGAAATGAAAGGATAAATCATAATTAAAAGGAGAGTCATATGGCTAAACATCTAGATGATAAAGATATCAGCATAATTAAAAACACAATAGCAGGTTGGGACAGTGAGAAGTCAGGTAAGCTTTCATGGGAATATCTTTGTGACAGGCTTAAACCTCTGATTGGTAAGCGACCAACCCGTCAGTCACTGGGGCTTCACAAAGATATTGTCATGGCTTTCAATATTAAGAAGAAAATTATTAAGTCTGGAAACGATGAAGAAAAACGGCCAGCTAATTTAAAAATGGCCTCACAGCGTATCAGTAATCTCGAATTCAAAAATAAAATACTGGCAGAAGAACTCAGGAATATGGAAGAGAGGTTTGTTGTATGGCAGTTCAATGCTATAAATCACGGGATCAGTTTTGAACAACTTAATAATGGACTGCCCAAGATAGACAGGGAAACGAATGCTGATTAAATATTTAGTTGCGCAGATATTGCGCAATTTAAATTATATGCTATCTTGTATATACAACCAAGGAGTGGTTGATCAATTTTGCAAGGATGCAATCTATGAAAAATACAGACACTCTTTCAAAGGATGAAAAGCTACTTTTGCTTTTGCAAATGTTCATTGAGAGATTAAAAAAATCAGGTTTTGCTCAGGACAAGATAATTAGATATATCTGGCTGTTCTGTGTCGGTTACTACATTAAGTACTACCTTCCACTATCTAAAACAGATCTCGCTGATCGTTTCACTATCATATCTATGCTATCAAACGCTCTAAAATCAAGTTCTCCAAGAGTCATTCAGTACCTCGGCTATGAACATGAGATCACGTTTTTCTTTCGCTTTATGATTCATTATGCCATTGATAATGAAGAAGAGGCTGAAAATATTTATCATGAGGCAAGGGTAAAGTATGAGAAAAGTGTACTTTGTTATCAGACAATTCAGGCAGAAAAACGAAGATGTTAATAGGTAGTTAAATATCTCATAATCGAAACTATTAGGTCATGTATTTTAACTTTAAATGTTTTGTGATTTTTCAATGCAAATATAAGCCTATTTTTATCATAGGCTTATATAATCTTTCTTTCTAAATTAAAAATCTAAATATACTCCATTTTTTTTATTTTTACGTAGGGCTTCATTTTGGCAAAAAGAATTCATGTGATTGATCACATCTTCATTATCCAATATGGCGGAATAAAATGAACTTTGCCAGTCCCTGCCAACCTCTAATTCTGCAACCTCAATTAAACGTTGTGTTAATGCGGATTTAATGTCAAAGTTAGCATTAGATAATCTTCTTATCCATTGTCTATACTCTTTATGACAATAACTAATTATTCGCTTTTTTACTTTAAGTTTTTGAGTATGAAGTATAATACGTGCCTGATCTTCGGGCCGGGTATTGATAATTTCCTTCAATTGTACATTTACACATATTTCTTTTTTATTCGTATCAAAGGATACTTTCATGGAAAAACGAAAGTTCTCTAAAATATTGAAATAAAATGGATGTATGAACATAGTTTGATCGTTATCATGACAAAAATAATTTTCACCTTTAACGGGGGCGCACCCTCTACATTGAGGTACTAAGTTGTTTGGGTAAATTGAAAATTCAGGCCATTTACTTTTAGGTACAAAATGATCTAAGGTATCTGGATACATTGGGTTACCGCAATATGGGCATGAAGATAATTCATGTTCATTCCTTCTTTCTAATAAATAATCGTTTAGTTTTTTTGGTGCCTTTTCGTAATATTCAATAAGTAAGCTTGAATGTTCAATAAATGAGCTTTCGTCTAACTCATCATCGCAAGATGTTATAAGGCTTTCATATAGATCATAGCTTTTTGCAATGCTGTCTGCCAATTCTTGAAATTGCTGAGAATTTTCTTTCTTGCTTTTTTTTGCAGCTTCTAGCCATGTGCAAGGCTGCTTTTTTATGAGTTCTCCTAAATATTTCACTATTTAACCTCTATTGTCATTTTATCATCATCTGATTTTGTTAGGGCATATGCTAACGCATCATTACCTATGTATTTTTTTATCTCTGAAATAGATGAGTCACTGCGGGTTAAATAGTCATCAATTTCTTGTTGGTATGGTTTGCTTACGTATTCATCGTCAAATACTTCCGAAATGATGGTATCAACAGACTCACCATATGTTTCGATTGAAGATCGAAATGCTTTAGTATTGCCCTCTAATTTTCGCAATATAGTTACCGAGTTTCTCTCAACTTCACGTGTCAATATAGATGAGTGTGTAGCAATGATAGAAAAAGATTTTGTTTCATTTAATATTTTTTTGAGCATGTTTATTAATGCGACTTCGAGCTCAGGGTGTAGGTATAGCTCCGGCTCATCAAGAATTAATAAGCTCTCATCTTCAAGCTCCGCTATAATAGCAGGAATCATATAACTATAAATTTTCTGCCCTGAACTCAAAGAAACTATTTTGCCACCTTTTTTAAAAACCAGCCCTTTATCATAACTGATGCTCTCTTTAATACTACCTATATTGTTTTCAAGGAAAATTTCATTTTCATTAATGTCAATTATAGATATTGTGTCAAAGTCTATTGTAGTAGAAAGCGTTTCTTTTAGAAGCTGAAACCTTGTTCTTTCACTCCACCAATCATTCTCATCATCGTAATTTAAAATTTTTATTAATGATTCGACGCTTTTTATAATTGGGAATGTTGTGTCAAATATTGCTTCTTGATTTCTAAAGCCAATATATGAATATTTATTTACATGTAAACGTTGTCTTTTAATGCTTTTTTTGTTGGCTAATGAGCCGTCGATAGAGTATTTTAACATTATTTTATCGAACATTTCATTTTCAGTAAAAAAGTTTTCAAATGGTGAGTAAGAGATTAGAATTAGTTTATGAAAATAAGGAGGGTGCTTCTCACCGTCCTTTACGCCTGTTATAACTTCACTTATGGTTTTTAAAATATGTGTTTTACCGACGCCATTTTTGCCAATTAAAAGACATATATTTGATTTTCCGACTTTTCTTTCTAAATCGAATTTAAATGATAAGGGGTCGAAAGTCTCACCGAGACACTCAATGTTTAGTTCAAATTTATTTTTAGGATTATATCTACCTACAGCTACTTGATATCCTTTTTTTAAAATCGCAGCAGATGAGCTTCCTCTCATTAAACTTCCTGCATATCCTTCCCATTCTGAATACTTATCATAATTAGTGTGGAAATATCCTGCGTCACATATGAATTCTAAAAAACTATTTATTTCTTCACGTTTAAAGAGTAAACTTATTTTTTTATAATAGTCTATATCCTCCCCAATAGAGACGAGCTTTTCTTCAGTGAGGGTTTTAGTGATTCTTGTAACTTTCGGATCTATTTTCTCACCATTTTTTTTGAAGTAAAGTGATGTGTTTTCATTTTCATTACAAAGCATTTTTATATTGCCAATTTTTATTCTGTCATTATCTCTAACATAAAAAACTTTGAATGTAATAACATACCCAAAATCATCCCATGGCACCTTATAGTTTGTTCCTATATGATCTTGAATAAGATGAATTCCAAGGTATTTGTCGATTTTTAAAGTTTCAGAATAGTAGTAATCCATCATGACTCCAAAGTGATTGTTAAACGTGTTTCATCTTTTTTGAGTAGTATGTATTTGAGATTGTTTATTTTATGGGTTTTATAATATAAAGCACAGCTTGATAAACAAGGAAAAAATAATTAATAGACCCCACTACAAATTTGCATGGTTTGTGAAGGAGTTGGATCTGCTACGATGACTATCGGATCTGGATTCATCCATAGCGTATCTGTATTTATCTGCATGAAGAGACGAACAGCTCCTGATTTGCTGTCATTGAAAAGCATTGGTGTATGGAATTCTAGGTTACCAATTTGTTGAATTACACAGTATCCAAGGGTGAGATTACGTGGCATCCCATTTCCTCCAATTGAACAGCCGCTTAGCTTGAGCATCAAGATCTGTTTACAATAGACACTCTAATACATACGTTGAGTTATTGTAAGTAAATCTAATGTTTTATGCAAAAACTATTGGTTTACTTGAAGAAACTATATGGCAGTGAAAAGTTTCAGCATTTCATGGATAGCTAATGAGGGAGATTAGAATAAAAGCATTTGAGAAAATATGGAAGATTGGGGGATCGGAGTTTGAAGGGCTACTTAACACAAATTATGTAGCCTCATTAAGCATTTATTACGTTAAATTAAGGTGATACTTTCCAGTTACCATCATTCTTCGTAAATTTGAATTCAGCTACGGTTTGCTTCTCGCCCATCATTGGTAGTGTTATATCAGTATCCACTTTGCAAAGGTATGTCCCTTTTACCTCTGACTCCTTACAGGAAACCTTCTCAGCTTTGTTCAGAGTCGTGAGCATGTCTTTGCTGTTCTCACCGAACCGCTGTCTGGCTTGCTGGTTAGTGTGGTCAATGTTTTCCTGCATAGCTTTTTGAATCTCGGAAGAGGAAGGCTCGCTGTCGCAGCCGGTAAGCAAAACTGCCAAAGTCAGGACTGCAACTGTTGAAATTTTATTCATTTCTTAATCCCTTATTTGATATTGATGATTATTGTGTTGCTGTGGATTTGTTGAGTGTCTGGTCAAAAATTTCACACCACCGTTTTAACTGCATTTCCGTATCGCGGATCCCGCGTTCATGGTGGAACCGGCCTTTACGGGGGTGAAATTTTATCTGCCACTCCGGGCATTCAATGTCTCTAACCTGGATAAAGAACCCTGAGTTCTCGAAGTTTTTAAGGCGGGTAAGGTTGTTGTGGCCTTTACTCCCTAACATACCAACAATATCGAGAGCTACGATCTCACCACCATTAGCAAGGTGATATCGCCAGCCTTTAACGTCACTGAACTTGTAAGCTTTCTTGCGCTTACCTGCTTCGAGAGTTAGCAACTCACGATTCGTATCAATGGTCATTTTGGTGTTCTGGAACTCATGGCTCCACAATCCGTTGTCATTAACGTTCAGCAGGTCAATAGTGGAGGCGTTTGCCCTTTTATGCGTGTATGACACATATGCCGTGAGGAGCAAGAAGAAGGCAGGTAGTGTCCACATGAACAGGAACCCTGCAGTGTCTTTTGGATTTGAATCAGTCAGAATCCAAAAAATCACTACCACAACAATCCAGAACCTAATCGAACGAAAGAACGATGGTTTACGCACTTTCTGTCCGCTCAAAGCCGCTGTGTCCATTTTATATACCTTTGACGTTATGTGATTCATAACTAGCTGATTGGTAACTGCTTTTACGACGCATTTTTGAACGAGTTCAAAACTTAAGCAAATCACTTGTACCGATCGATGATTCCCATTTGATAGGTATTGGCTATCATATATAGTATATCGATCTGTAAAAACGATCAATTGTTTGTGCAAATAAGAACTTAGGCTGAAAAATTGCATTGAGGCAGGAGGTTAACGAAAGGGCATTGTTATGCGCTCAGCCAGTATTTCGCTGTTATCTGGTAGTTCAGATAACGCAGGTTCAGCTGAGAGAACTGCACGAACTGTCGAAAATGAGGATTTTCTGTGGAGAAGTGTTTTGCCTGTCTTCTTCAGCATGTCTGTGAAAGCGGACAGGTAAGGAATGCTCAGTAGCCACTTCAATATCCGCGTCATGAAATAGTCAACACTGCTGGTTTGCTCGCTTGGGATACGTGTTGTGTTGAGAAGTGTTTGCGCTTCAGGCCCTTGTTCATGTACTTGAGAATGCGTAATTGCCTTAGCCTCTACCTCTAAAGAAGCCGGTGAGGAGAGCGCAGGATCTCCTAAGGTCACCTGAGTGTCTGGTTCACTTGTCTCACTACTTCCCACTGCTGAAGCTTTCAAAGTAAAGAGTAGGGGATTATCACGTTCGGGTACGTAGCGAAGCTTCTCTTGCAGGTTAGCCCATGAGTAAGATTTTCCCAGTTGGGAAGCTTTGAATGCGATCCCGGAGTATTCGAATGAGAAACCATTCATGCGGCCAGAAGTGGCAACATTCGGAACGGGCGTTATGCCGTGCTCGCGAAGTGCTTCAACGAAGCTCTGAATGTCATTGTGAGTACTAAGGATCGTGTCTACTGTATTCTGCAGGAATGTCTTGGGCGTTGGCTGACCTTCACGCTTCTCCTTCTGTTGCTCGCCACGTGATAGCTTCTTGCGCTCTCTGACAGAGGAAGGGCTGTGTGAAGGAGAGGGGCCTTTTGTTCTGGTCAGGTCATGAGTCAACTCAAGTTCCTGGATTACTCGTGTACTAATCAGGTTTTCATTCCTGCCCAGATAGAGCTTACCCTCTACTAAATCTACTCTGCTGGCAATGATATGTATGTGTTGGCCTGCTTCATCGTCATGTATGACATAGCAGCGCAGGTGCGTCTCACTGAACCCCATGAGATTCATATAATCGTCAGCAAACATAATCCACTGCTTCGCTGTAAGGGATTCACCCTGTGGCAGGCGAAGCGAGTTGTGCCATACCGGTTTCGCCACGTCTGCACGAAGTGAAGTTGAGGCTTCGAACTCAGTAATCAGTTCAGGTGCTGAAGCGCCCAGCATGTTCCCGCCGATAACAACCGGATCGGTTTTATGGTGCGTTCCAGGTTTCAATGCGTATAGGACAACACCTGCGAAGCTCTTACCTCTCCTGATCTTCTGCATTCCCTTCATGAGAGGGGATACTCCATAGATCGGCGGTAAGGAGGCGAGAGCGAAGTTCACTGATTTGCCGCTTTACGGCGAACAGTTCTGTCTTAGTAAGCGGATTGCATGATTGCTTAGCATTCAGGTGGTTTAGGATCTCGTTAAGCCTGTGATTAATCTCACCGAACATTTTCCATGCCGCTCTGTTGATCTCAGGAACGACAGGAGGTTTGATCTTTAAAAGGCACATGCGAAGCCACTCACCTTTAGCGTGTTGCTTCCGCTCTTGATTCAAAATATTTAGCTCTGAGTTATTTAGTCTGACGCTGATGCAATGAATACGAAGATTTTCTGCAAGGGGAGGGCGGTATATATCTCTCATAGAATCTCCATTTCTAAAAATAAGCATATTCCTTATGCCTGTTCTATTTATAACCGATAGATGAATTATGTCAACGATGTAGATTTTGACTTCCCTTTTTCAACCGAAGGGCAGAAAAAGCAAGGCAACTCAGCTTCGCTGACTTAGCCCTTGCTTAAAGTATAGTGTATTGACATCGTGCATAAAACTGTTATCAATATAAATAATAACTATTTTAAGGGGGAAGCCATGAAATTATTTCTTAGGGCATTTGTATTTTTAATTTTAGTAAGTATGCTTAATGTTTATGTTCTTTTATTTCACCCAGATATAAAGGAAGCACTTGTGGCTGTGGATTTATTATCCTTTGCTATGGCCATAGCCATTATTTATGGCGATATAATGTCTAGTGATGAAAATTAATAAAGAGACTATATAAAAAAGGAAGAGCAAAAATTGTCAATGATATTAATATTAGCGAAATAACTAATTTCTTTTTAGATGATGTTGCTTTTAATTCGGCGGGTGGATTGGGATTGGTTGTATTTGGTGTTGCAACGGTTAAGTTACTATCTTTTTCCAGAATACTTTCATATTTCAATATGGAGACTTCTTCATACTCAATTTTGTTTCCTTGTGATTTTTCAAACTTGTAATTGAATTCGAGCTTTTCTTCTTTACCATTTTTATTCGTAGTGGACGATGCTTTAGTGTCATCAGTTTTTTGTTTTTCTTCCAAAAGAACTCTCCTATCTACATTTTCTTTATTGCGTTCTATAATGAATTCGAATAGTGTTATTATTGTTTTTGCAATGGAGCAATTGAGTATTGCGATTTTAGCTGAGAAAAGTAATAAATTACTAACTACATCTTTTATATTGTTCAGTTTTTCAAATTCTTTATTGTCGAACAGGAAAAGATATAATGCATAACTAACAGAAAAAAACAGAATTATATCATTCAGTGATTTAACAGATTTCCCTCTGTAGAGAAACCAGGTAGCAATAAGTAAGCTACTTGAAAAGAGTGGGAAAAGAGTTAAAAGATCAGGTATATTTCCAATTTTGTCAAATAATGATATCAGGCGGGGGGTTTTTAAAATTATTTGACTGAAAATCCATGCAGCTACAACTATAAAAAGAAGGAATATAGGGTCAAACTTCATAAAAATTCCCAAACTATTTTTTTTTACTTTATTAGGCTTGGCGTTTTTATTTTGACACATACAGTTTCCTGAGTTTAGGTAACTTCATAGATTTGACATGAATGAGACATAAATTTTTATGATGATTTTTATGCAGATTTATCTTATAAATTTCGAAGGAAAAGTAAAGAGATATTTTTTGTTCGTTTTTTAATCATTATATTACAGTGACTTAGTTTGATTTTAAGAATTTTCAGACCATAGAATCGATGTGTGGAGCAGCACCATGACTAGCAATGAGTTAAAAGAAATTTTAGTTAAAATTTTTAGCCAACGCAGTGCAGGACCTTTCCTTTTTGTAGGTTCCGGGTTTTCAAGGAGATACATAGGGCTGCCTGATTGGGCCGCATTGTTATCAGTTTTTTGCACTGTAAAAAAGCCATTTGAATATTATCTTTCAAGCGGTGATGGCACTTACCCTACTGCTGCTCGGCTTATAGCAGAAGATTTCAATAATGAGTGGTGGTCTAGCGATTTGTATTCGTCAAGTCGTGAGAGATTCAGTAAGAGAGTTACTGATAAAACTTCTGCAATGCGATTTGAAATATGTGATATTTTGACTAAAGCTGTTCAAAAACCTCTAAGCGATAGCCCCTACATTCAGGAAATAAATTTGCTATCCAATCTCAATGTTGACGGCCTTATCACAACTAATTGGGACTGTTTTCTAGAACAGCTATTCCCAGACTACAGGGTTTATACGGGACAGAATGAATTGCTTTTTTCTAACCCTCAATCCATAGCAGAAATCTATAAAATTCACGGTAGCGCTCACAAACCTAAATCCTTGGTTTTGACAGATAATGACTATGCTGATTTCAATTTAAAAAACCCTTATCTTGCTGCAAAATTAATCACAATTTTTGTGGAGCATCCTGTCATCTTTTTAGGCTATTCACTCTCTGACAAAAACATTAGTGACCTGTTAAGTGCAATTTCTGTATGTATTGGAAGTGATAATATTCACCAACTAAGAAATAATTTAATATTTATTCAACATGAAGAAGATATTCAAGAACCCAGTGTTTCAGATACTTACACAAGCATTGACGGTGTGCAAATCCCTATTACGCTAATCAGAACAGATGATTTTTTACCAATATATGAAGCGATAGATGAAAATAAAAGAAAGATACCTGCAAGGATACTTAGGTATTGTAAGGAAGAGCTTTATAATCTAGTTCAATCAAATGAGCCTGAGAAGAAGATTTATGTAGTAGATATTGATGAAGTCGAAAAACATGAAGATGTTGAGTTTGTTGTTGGTGTGGGCGTAGCAGCAGCAAAGAAAAAAGAAGAAGAGGTTGGTCTTGTAGGTTATACTCAAATTAAAAATTTAGATCTCTTTGAAGATTTGTTAAGAGGTAATAAGCATTATGACGCTAATAGTATTTTAGATAACGTAATCCCTAATGCGGGGAAACAATCACCAAATATACCAGTATTCAAATACTTAAAAGAAAAAGGTATTGAATGTTATGATGATTACCAAAGATCTTCTTTGAAGCTGGATAAATGGGTTCTGCGGCATGATAAAAGTTATCAATGTTCTGGTTATCTAAGATCTTATGTGCGTAAGTTTAAAGGTAAGGATACTCAATATATAATTGAACATTGCACACCAGAATCCGCCGCAATTTATATTCCATTCTTATGGGATAAGATTGAACTCAATGTAGTAGGTGAATTCCTCATTGAAAACATTGAAAAGATTAACCCCGACAATTCAAGCTATGCTACCTATTTCAAAAAATTAGCATGTTTATACGATAGGTTAAAATATGGCTGGTTATAAAGATCTGCACTAATTTCATTCTTAGCCTATAAACTCGCAAATTTATCGGCTAAGAATTACAGTGCTCATTTATTGGGCTTCAAACATTTTATAGCGTGCACGAATGATATGTCTTCCAATGTTTTCTCTTTCTTAAGATAAAAACAGGTTGTTCCATGCGAAGCTTTTCCTGTAACAATCTGCTTAAATCCACCCAAACTCTTTACTTCCCATTCGCTATGATTTTTAAATAAGCTTAACAAAAAACTATAATCTTCGCCTTCAATTGAGTTTCCTATGGGGGAGTGGTTGAGTATGCGCTGTGCTTCGGCTTTAATTAAATCTTTAGTCGGAAATTTTTTTCCTGCCACAGTATATTTCATTTTTTTTATTCTCCTAAAACTACTGAAAGTGACCGCATTGCGGTCACTAATCATTACGCATATTGTGTAAGCTTCCACGTAACCGACTTTCCATTATAAGGAGGAAATCGATTATTTTTTGCAATCGGCGCAGTCGTTGAAGGTGTCCCAACAACAGTCCATACTCCACTTTCAGGACATGTTCCGCCAGTAGTGCCAGTGATTCCGAGTGGTACTTTTGACATATATCGATCTCCAGAGGTTTATTTTTATTGATAACATGATTTTTCCTAACGCAGATTGACATTATCATATCTCAGAAAATTCTTAACCTTCTATACATTAAATCTTTTCAATTTTGTTAGCTGGAGCGATTTTGCTCATGTTTTAATTTTATCTAAATTCAATGAATTCATCTGGTTATCGAAATCGACTTAGTTTGAACATTTCTAGTGAAAATAATAGTAAAGTTGTTGAGTATATGAACCCTGGCTTGACCAGCAGTGATAAATTAATTGGATTGAGTGAATAGCCAAGGTAATGAAGCACGAATACTAAATAAACAGCCAGAGAAGCGGTACCAAAAACTGGTCCTAAGTCACCTAGATCATTTGACTGTAATGATGAATTAAATTTCGATATTAGGAATTCCAACAACCAAAAAGCTAATAGAATGATTACAATTGAAGCAAACAATGTAGATATGTTAGATGAGGATGGCTCTTGTAAAGCCGTCTTTTTTTGGAAAAACTGGCAAGTTGATAGCCCTCCAAAAATATAGAATAAAGGACGCGTACTGAACTTTTCTAATATTTTTATGAAAGTATCCATTGCATTCTTAATCCTTATATTTTTTTAAATTTAGCAGTTAACATTTAGTGTCGGTTTTAATAAGAGATGTCATATTGATGTTTCCATTTCCCGAAAGCTCAACATGGCTTCCCCACCACGCCATCATATCTCTTCGTTGATCAAGATACTGAGAGCGGTTATAAGCTCTCCTGACCTCATTAGTATCAATGTGAGCCAGTGCTGCTTCAATGACGTCAGGTTGAAAGCCTTTCTCGTTGAGAACAGTTGAAGCAATCGATCTCATACCATGCGCTACAAGCATATCTTTGAAGCCCATACGTTTCAGCGCCATGTTTGCCGTCTGACTGTTCATTGGTTCCAGGGGATTGCGGTAACCGGGAAAAACGTGTGGTCTGTGCTGGCTAATTGGCTTCATAACTTCCAGCACAGCAAGTGCCTGCTCAGACAGCGGTACAATATGCACACGTTTCATTTTCATGCGACCAGCAGGAATGCGCCATTCCTTTGTCTCGAAGTTGATCTCATCCCAGCGTGTCATCGCCGCTTCTGCCGGTCGTGTCATTGTAAGGAGCTGCCATTCGATAAGACAGCGCGTCTGTCTGCCAATACTCGCAAATGCGAGATTCTTCATAAGCAGAGGTAGCTGTTCAGGTAAGAGGGCAGGGCGGTGTTTTACTTTTGGCTTATGGAATGTCTTACCGATTTTTGCCGCTGGGTTTGAAGTGACTAAACCAGAGTTCAAAGCATAATCCATAACCTCATTAATACGCTGACTTAGCCTTTTAACAGTTTCCAGTCTTCCTGCTGCATGAGTCGGGCTAAGAGATCCGATGAACTGTTGGGCTGTAATGCTGGAAATGGGCATAGAGCCAACATGTGGGAACACATATTTACTCATTGAACGCCAGATATCGTTAAGAGTGTGAGTTGTTAATCCTGCTGCCTCTTTGGTCTTAAACCACTCAGCTGCAACTTTTTCAAACGTACTTTCACTCACACTCTTCTGACGAATTTGCTCTGCCTTTTTGTGCTCTTGAGGGTCAACGTCTTTGCTGAGAAGAGCGCGGGCTGATTCACGATTTTGGCGGGCTTCGGAAAGCGAAACAGAAGGGTATGAACCAAAGCTGATCATGGCCCGTTTACGAGTGAAGGGTTTGTAATAACGAAACCGCCAGAGTTTTGAGCCTCCGGGAGTTACCTGCAGTTCCAGACCATCCCCGTCATAAAGAACCAATGCTCGTCCAGCAGCTTTGGCGTTCTTCACTTCGGTATTGTTTAAGGGCTTGGTCTGTCTTGCCATGAGCAGTCTCCATTCTGTTCCTCGGAAGGCTTAGGCATATCAAAAGGCAGTCTTAAAAACGTATGCCCATGAGTATGCCTAAATCAGGTGGATTCCACTGTATCAATCAGGATTTCACTAGACAACAGAAAAACAGCAGGTTTCAACAACCTACTGTTTAAACTGCTTTTTATGGTTCTCTCTGGACTTCACCAGACAAAACGTTGGGAGAATTTGGTCGGCACGAGAGGATTTGAACCTCCGACCCCGGACACCCCATGACCGTGCGCTACCAGGCTGCGCTACGTGCCGAACACTGGAGGATTAGTCTACTGGTTATCACCATTAATGCAAGATACCTGCCGGCTATTTGCCTGATTATTAATCAGTTAGCGATAAACCGCTTCTCTTCAGTTAATACCTGCAACAGCAGCGCCAGTTCTGGCTTGTGATCTTTCAGGGCGTTGCCCTGCGCATCATAAGCGCGATAGCTGCCGTTATTGTTGAGTACCAGCGTCACCTGCGGCGTGGTAATCACCAGCTTATTCTCTTCGCTGCTGACGACCCAGTCATGGCGACGGCGCGCAGCAAACAGATCTTCACCCTGAGAGTAGTTCACTGGATTGGTCCGCACATGCAGCAGTCGCTGCATCAGCGTCGACATCACATCCTGATGATCAGAAAGGCGATCAACGGTCTGCGCGGGCGTATCAGGCCAGTGAATCACTAACGGCACCTGCAGAGTCTGGCGGTTTCCAGCGCTGTCAGGATTGCCATCCAGTGCCAGTCCACGCTGCGCCGTAATCACCACCACCGTGTTCTTCAGTAAATCACGCGCCTGCAGGCTGCTGAGCACCGCGTGGATCTGCTCATCAACGGCAGGAGCCTGGCGCAGATAGCTGCGCTGACGCGCTTTTGCACTGTCGCCGGTGACGTCCGGGCCGTTCAGGGCAATCCATGAGAACCACGGTGCCTGTGAACCGTTCTGTTTCTCCAGCCAGTTCTGCCATTGCGCCACAGTACTGGCGTTGGGCTGGCTGGTGGTTGCAGGCAGTGAATAATCAGTCAGCAACGCCTGCCGGTAGAGCGGCGGATTAAAGCCTTCCGAGGAGAAGAGGCCAAACTGGTAACCCTGGGTGCTAAGCGCGCCCAGCAGCGCCGACGGCGTTCGGGATGCCAGAATACCGTTCATGTAGCTGGATGAGATCCCATAGAACAGGCCAAACAACCCTTTCTCCGGCGTATCACCCGCGCTGTAGTGCTGGGTAAAACGCACGTTCTCGCTGGCGAACTGATTAAGCTCCGGCAGCGCTTTGGCCAGCGTGGCGTTGTTCAGACCATCGACCGTCAGCACCAGCAGGTTGTTGCGTGTGCCGGCATCACGGAAAGTAATCTCGCTCAGCGGATATTCCACCGCCACTGCTTCCGGGTCGCCCTGCTGAATCAGCCGACGCTGATACTCCTGCGCATCCAGCAGACCATGACGCTCAAGGAAGCGGCGGGCGGTCATCGGGTAGGAGAGCGGCAGGTTGGCACGCTGCATCGTAATCGGACGATAGAAATTCGCATCGGCCCAGATATACATCAGGTGGCTGGCAAAGAAGGCGCTGATAAACAGGGCGGCGACAGGCTTACCAAACGAACGGCGATTCAGGCTGCGAAGCTTCTGCCAGCTCCAGGTCGCAAACAGCATCTCAACCAGGAAAATCAGCGGCACGCTGATAAACATCAGCTGCCAGTCGCGCGCCATCTCGCTCTGATCAGGGTTAATGACCAGCTCCCACACCACCGGATTCAGGTGCAGGTGGAAGCGGCTGAACACCGCACTGTCGACCATCACCAGCGTCAGCCCGGCGGTAGCGACCACCGCGGACAACACCCGCATCAGCCGTTGCGACATCACCACAAAGGTCAGCGGGAAGATAATCAGCAGATAGGCGGCAAAAACAACAAAACTGAAGTGGCCAACCCAGCTGGTATAGGCGTAGATGCGCCCCGCCAGCGAAGAAGGCCAGTCGGCGACCAACAGGTAGCGACTGCCTAAAATCAGCGCGAATAAGATGTTAAACAGAGCAAACCAGTGACCCCAACTGATCATCTGGGAAACTTTTTCGCGGTAGCGCTGCCGGTTGGTTACCATATTATGAAGTCAAATCAGCCAATTAATGGGCGTTATCGTCACGCACAGACGCCTGAAGGGCATCGGCGAAAGATCGTGCCAGTGAACGACGTTGCGCCGGAGCGACATCGCTGTTAATTAAGTTGGTCACCATATTTCCCAGAACCATCAGGGAGAGATCGGTGGGGGCCTTGTCCTTGTGCAGGATTTGGGCCATTTCCGCGAGGAGTTGTTCCACGCGTTCGTCACTGTAACGGGATGATTGTGCCATATCGTCGTCTAAGCTCATTTCAAAAGGCGATATATTACCGGAACAGCGCACTTTTTACCGCAATTTTATCGAAAGCAGCGCGTTCGCTATACGCATGGAGTTGAAAGCCGATGCTGGCGGTGTTTGAATACGCGCCTGTGCTAAAAGGAGAGTCTACCATGAGTCTGGATATCGACCAGATTGCCCTGCATCAGTTAATTAAACGCGATGAAAACCAGCTTGAACTGGCGCTGCGCGATTCGCTGCTGCCTGCCACCAACACGGTCAACGCGATGGTGGAGGAGTTACACCGGGTTTATAGCGCAAAAAGCAAAGCCTATGGCCTGTTCAATGCAGAGAGTGAACTGGCAGAAGCGCTGCGTAATTGTCGTAAGGGCAACGATGATTTTCTCGCTTTTAGCCGTGCCGCGACCGGTCGTCTGCGCGATGAGCTTGCAAAATACCCCTTCGCTGAAGGCGGCGTGGTGTTGTTTATTCACTACCGCTATCTGGCGGTGGAATACCTGCTGATTGCGGTGCTGAACAGCCAGTCCAGCATGCGCGTCAACGAGCAGATGGATATCAGCAGCACCCACTATCTTGACATCAATCATGCCGACATCGTGGCACGCATCGATTTAACCGAGTGGGAAACTAACCCGGAATCGACCCGTTACCTGACTTTCCTGCGTGGCCGCGTCGGACGTAAAGTGGCTGACTTCTTTATGGACTTCCTGGGTGCCGAAGTGGGATTAGACACCAAGGCGCAGAACCGCGGTCTGTTGCAGGCGGTAGATGACTACTGCAACGAATCGGAACTGGATAAGCAGGAGCGGCAGAACTATCGCCAGCAGGTCTACAGCTACTGCAACGAGCAGCTGCAGGCGGGCGAGGAGATTGCGCTGGAAGAGTTGTCGAGCGAACTGCCACCACTGGGTGAAAAAACGTTCCAGGCCTTTACCCAGGAGCAGGGGTATGAGCTGGAAGAGAGCTTCCCGGCGGATCGCAGTACTCTGCGCCAGCTGACGAAGTTTGCCGGAAGCGGCGGGGGCCTGACCCTGAACTTCGATGCGATGTTGCTGGGCGAACGCATTTTCTGGGATCCGGCAACGGACACCCTGACGATTAAGGGCACACCACCCAATCTGCGCGATCAGCTGCAGCGCCGTACCAGCAGCAAATAAAAAAGCCGGGCTTAGCCCGGCTTTCATTCCCTGCACGCGGCGATCATTTCACCGGGCAGCGCCAAAAGAAAAGGGCCGGTTTCGCAACCGGCCCTTCTGCTTTCAACGAAGTTCGCGATTAAGCGCGAACGAAGTCGATGTGGAACAGTTTTGGCTTGAACGGGTGACGCTGAACAGCCTGAACTTTCACTTTAGTTTCTTTACCGTCAACTGACAGGGTCAGCACTTCGTCGTAGAAACCTGGCTTAGATTGCAGGTTCATTACGGAGTCGTGATCCAGGTCGATGGCAACAGCCGCTTCAGAACCACCGTAGATGATGGCCGGGAAACGGTTTGCTGTACGCAGGCGGCGGCTCGCACCCTTACCCTGCTCTTTACGTTCTACTGCATTGATAGTGAGCATTAATATATCTCTTTATTTAATTCCTGCTACAGGCGACCCAGTAACAGGCTGGTTATTCAATACCGCTGATGCACATGCAAAAGCGGGCGGCAGTATAGCCGTTATGCTGGATGGTAGCAAACGATATACCCGCCAGCCGGGCTCGGCATCCGGTTAGCCGGACCCGATAGCGCTCATTAGCGCAGCTCATTGGCACGGCGATAGCGACCCTGATAATCGAACATTTTTTCGCGGATCTGCCAGAACTGACCTTTGGCCCGCGCCACCACAAAGTCGGGATGACGCAGCAGCGGCTGCAGCGCCAGCACGTCAGCGGCGCTTTGCCAGCCCAGCGGCACGCCGGGCGCGCGCTGATGCGGGCGCATAAAGAGCTGTTCAAACGCTTTGCGCTGGGCCGGTGTCTGCAGACGAAACCGTTCGCTGACGCTGGTGCCTTCCTCGTCATAATAGGTCGCCTTGAGCCATTCACCTTTGGCGTCACGGCCCTGTTCCAGCGTCATGCCGCCACAGCGCAGCACCAGCGCATCTTTAAGCTTCAGCGCCGCTTTGAGCATATCGTCAGGATCGACCAGAATTTTGTCGCACTGGTGACAACGCCGGGCGGCAATATCATTCTCTGCGCCACAGTCGGGGCAGCTTTTAAAGCGGAAGCGGAAGTCACACTGTTCGCGCTCGCCCTCATCATCTTCCAGCACGCCCTGACAGCGTCGGCCAAAATGTTCGATAACCATGCCATCTTCGGTCGCCTTGCCCCAGAAGGTGTTGGCGAAACCGCAGGCGGGACAAAAAACCTGTACCGGCTGATTGTCGCTGGCCCCTTTGGGCGCGCCGACCTCGGGCGTAAAGAGATCGTGCGGATTACCGGCATAATCGAGAATCAGACAGTCGGTTTTACCGGGCGAGAGCCGCAGGCCGCGTCCGACGATTTGCTGATAGAGGCTGACCGACTCGGTCGGGCGCAGAATCGCAATCAGATCAACGTGCGGAGCATCAAACCCGGTGGTCAGCACCGCCACGTTAACCAGGAATTTCAGCTGCTGCGCCTTAAAGGCCAGAATCAGAGCATCGCGCTCTCTGGCAGGCGTTTCGGCTGACACCAGCGCGCTGTTAGCGGGCAGCAGCCGCAAAATTTCATGCGCATGCTCCACCGTTGAAGCAAAAATCATCACCCCCAGCCGATCTTCAGCGAACTCCACGATCTGACGGATAATATGGGGCGTCACGCGCTGCTGCTGTTTCAGTTCACGATTAAGATCGGCTTCGCTGAACAAGCCGCTGCTTTGTGCCGTCAGGCGGCTGAAGTCATACTGCACCACCGGCATATCCAGTCGCTCCGGCGGCACCAGAAACTGATGTTTGATCATGTAGCGCAGCGGCAGTTCATAGATACAGTCGCGAAACAGCGATTTTTCGTCGCCACGCACCATGCCGTGATAGTGGAACTGATAAATCCAGCCTTTACCCAGCCGGAAAGGCGTGGCGGTCAGGCCCAGTAAACGCAGTTGCGGATTATGCTGACGCAGATGATTAAAGATCTGCTGATACTGACTCTCTTTATCATCACCGATACGGTGGCACTCATCGACAATCACCAGTGAAAAGGCGCTGTCGAACTGGTCGAGGTTACGCGCCACTGACTGCACGCTGCCAAACACCACTTTGCGCTGACTCTCTTTACGCTGAAGTCCGGCGGCAAAGATATCCGCCTCCAGCCCGTAAGCCTGATATTTACTGTGGTTCTGCGCTACCAGCTCTTTGACGTGCGCCAGCACCAGCACCCGGCCACGCGCCAGCCGTGCCAGCTCGGCAATGACCAGGCTCTTTCCGGCACCGGTCGGCAGCACAATGACTGCAGGCTGATGATGACGACGGAAATGCGCCACGGTGGCATTCACCGCATCCTGTTGATAGGGGCGTAAGGTAAAAGACATGATGCTCACTTTTGCAAAACTGGGGGTAATTATGCCATGAAAGTGCGGTAAACGCGCTGTCAGGCTGGCGCGGATCACGTTATACTTCCCGCACATTTTCAACGGTTAACCAGGCCGTTTCAGATTCCCTCCGCAGTAACAGGCAAAACGAATTCATGCGACTCGACAAATTCATCTCTCAGCAACTGGAAATCAGCCGCGCCATCGCCCATCGCGAGATCCGTGGCCAGCGTGTCACCGTTAACGGGGAAATCGTACGCGATACCGCGTTTAAACTGCTGCCCGACCACGAAGTCGTCTATGACGGCAACGTACTGCAGATGCAGACCGGTCCACGCTACTTTATGCTGAACAAACCGCAGGGTTACGTCTGCTCAACCGACGATCCCGATCATCCCACCATCATCTATTTCATTGAAGAACCGATGTCATTCAAACTGCACGCGGCGGGGCGTCTTGATATCGACACCACCGGACTGGTGCTGCTGACAGATGATGGCCAGTGGTCACACCGTATTACCTCGCCACGTCATCACTGCGAGAAAACCTACCGTGTTACCCTGGAATCACCGGTCAGTGACGATACCGCCGCGCAGTTTACGGCGGGCGTGCAGCTGCACAATGAGAAGAGCCTGACTAAACCGGCTCAGCTGGAGGTGATCACCCCGACAGACGTCCGGCTGACACTGAGCGAAGGCCGTTATCATCAGGTAAAACGGATGTTTGCGGCAGTAGGCAATCGGGTCCTTGAGCTGCATCGCGAGCGCATCGGTGACATCGTACTGGACGCCGATCTGGAACCGGGCGAATATCGTGCGCTGACAGAAGAAGAGATCGCCAGCATCGGTCTGCCGAAAGAGCTGCAGACAAAATAACCGGACGGGCCCGGCGGCCCGCATTACGACCATAAGGGCAGGAGAGGGTGTGCGTAAGGAAAAGAATTCGCCAACAGGACTGGTGGTCATCCTCGGTCTGTTAGCCATGCTGATGCCGTTGTCGATCGACATGTATCTGCCCGCCATGCCGCAGATTGCACGTGAGTTCGGCGTTTCAGCCGGTAGCGTGCAGATGTCGCTCAACCTCTACATTCTTGGCTTCGCGATTGGGCAGCTGATCTATGGGCCGCTGGCAGACAGCTATGGGCGTAAGCCGGTGATTGCGCTCGGGACCCTGATCTTTGCCTGCGCTGCCGCGGCCTGTGCGCTGTCGCAAACCATCGATCAGCTGATTACGATGCGCTTTCTGCATGGACTGTCGGCTGCCGCAGCCAGTGTGGTGATCAATGCGTTAATGCGTGACAGTTACTCGAAAGAGGACTTCTCCCGCATGATGTCCTTTGTGATGCTGATTACCACCATTGCGCCGCTGCTGGCGCCGATCATCGGCGGCTGGCTGCTGGTGCTCTGGAGCTGGCACGCCATCTTCTGGGCGCTCGCGGGCGCGGCGTTAGTGACGACCGTGCTGGTGACCACGCAGATCCGTGAAACCCTGAAGCCGGAGCAGCGACAGCGGTTTCATCTGCGTACTACGCTGGGCAATTTCGTAACGCTGTTTCGCCACAAGCGCGCGTTCAGTTACATGCTGTCGAGCGGTTTCTCCTTTGCCGGGCTGTTTACCTTTCTCAATGCCGGTCCCTTTGTTTACATTGAACTGAATCACGTTTCACCGCAAAACTTTGGCTACTACTTTGGCCTCAATGTGGTGTTTCTGTTTGTCCTGACGCTGATTAACAGCCGCGCCGTGCGCCGCTTTGGCCCGGTGGCGATGTTCCGGATGGGACTGCTGATACAGTTCTGTATGGGGATCTGGCTGCTGCTGGTCAGCGCCTTCAGCCTCGGCTTTTTGCCGCTGGTGATGGGGATCGCGATGTTTATCGGTTGCGTGTCGATGGTCTCATCGAATGCGATGGCGGTGATTCTGGATGAGTTTCCGCATATGGCGGGTACGGCATCGTCCCTGGCGGGCACCCTGCGTTTTGGCGTCGGGGCATTTGTTGGCGCACTGCTGTCGCTGGTGAGTTTCAACAGCGCCTGGCCAATGGTCGGCACGATTGCACTGTGCGCGACAATCTCTCTGCTGCTCTTTTTCTACGCTTCACGTCCCCGCACTGCGTCCCGGTAATCGGGCGCAGTGGTTTCCCTCTGCAATGACCTGCCGACTTGCACGCCTCCTGACTTTGTTTCGATATTGTGAAAATATTTAGTTAAAAAAGTAATCACAATGCAGCTAAAATGATTGTTAACGGCGTGTGAACGCGGTACATATAGGCTGAAGTGCGATGTGAGTCGCAAAAAATGCGCTTCTGCAATCCACACGGACGGGCCATTAAACCCTGTCCGGACTCAGCGGTTATCAGGCCGCTTCCAGCTGGGCTGCTTTGTGTTGCGACATAAACTCATCCGGGGAGAGTAAACTATGCTGCAACTTTCGATTGTGCATCGTCTGCCACAGCATTTTCGCTGGGCCAGCGATCACCACAGTGCTATCGAATCCGATGACACCACGCTGGACGAGCAGGATTTCGTTGCGCTGCGATTGATCAGCCATGACGGCATTCCGGCGTGGGAGATCCTTCAGCAGCTAAAAGAGGTTCTGGCGGATATTCAGGTCGATTGTAAAGTGGCCGAGTGCGAAGGACAGCCCTGCCTGTTCATTCAGCGTCGTGACGAAAGCGCCACCAACTGCTGCCTGAAAAATCAGGGCGTAGCGATTGCCGAAACCTTTATCGCAGGTTGAGTTGCGCCGACTGCAGCAGCTCGCGGGTATACCCGGCCGCGGGTGAAGCAAACAACCTTTCACACTCTCCCTGTTCCACCACTTCTCCCTGACGCAGCACAATAAGCTGGTGACACAGGGCGCGCACCACATCCAGATCGTGACTGATAAACAGATAGCTGAGCTGCCGCTGCTGCTGTAAGCGGCGCAACAGCGTCAGAATCTGCTTCTGCACCGTGCGATCCAGCGATGAGGTCGGTTCATCCAGCACCAGCAACTCCGGTTCCAGAATCAGTGCACGCGCAATGGCAATACGCTGTCGCTGACCGCCCGAAAATTCGGCCGGATAACGATGGCGACTTTCCGCTTCAAGCCCCACCTCCGCCATCACCGCGATGACCCGCTGCTCCTGTTGCGCACGGCTAAGTTCGGGCTGATGCACCGCCAGGCCTTCCGCAATGATCTGCTGCACTGTCATACGCGGATTCAGTGAAGAGTTGGGATCCTGGAACACCACCTGAATGCGCTGACGCAGCGGCAATAACTGACGACGTGACAGCTGATGCAGCGGCTGGCCGTCAAACCAGACTTCGCCGCGCGAGGCAATCAGCCGCAGCAGTGCCAGCCCGGTAGTGCTTTTACCTGATCCGGACTCGCCCACCAGCCCCAGACTTTCGCCGCGCCGCAGGCTGAAGCTCAGCCCGGAGAGCACCTGTTTCTCACCACTCTGCCGGCGGAACAGCCCGCGCCGCAGCGGAAAGCTGACCTGAAGATTATCGACCCGAAGAATGACCGGCGCGTCTGCGGGCAGCGGCAGCGCTTTTCCTTCCGGTTCGGCGGCCAGCAACTGCTGGCTGTAAGGGTGTTGCGGCTGATTCAGCAGGACCTGGCAGCGGTTCTGTTCGACGATGTGACCATTGCGCATCACGCTAACGTTATCCGCCAGCTGACGCACGATATTCAGGTTATGGGTGATAAACAGCATGCCCATATTCAGCTCTCGCTGCAGTTCACGAAGCAGCGTCAGGATTTGTGCCTGCACCGTCACATCCAGCGCGGTGGTTGGCTCATCGGCAATCAGCAGCTGAGGCTCGGTCAGCAATGCCATGGCGATCATCACCCGCTGACGTTCTCCACCCGAAAGCTGGTGGGGGAAATCATTGAGCCGGGTGGCGGGCTGCCGTATCCCGACCCGATCAAGCACGCTGAGAATTTCACCGCGTGCCGCCGGACGACGCAACCCGCGATGCAGCGACAGCACTTCATACAGCTGCTTCTCCACGGTGTGCAGCGGATTAAGCGATACCATCGGCTCCTGAAAAATCATCGCGATCTGGTTGCCGCGAATCCCGCGCAGGCGCTGCTCGCGCGCGCGCAGCAGATCTTCACCGTTAAACAGAATCTCACCGCTGGGATAAACCACCGCAGCCTCATGCAGCAGTCGCATCACCGAGAGTGCCGTGACGCTCTTGCCGGAACCCGACTCGCCCACCAGCGCCAGCGTTTCGCCCGCGTCGATGCGCAGTGAAACGTCATTCACCACCTGGCGAAGCGTCTCGCCCTGACGAAAGGCGACCGAGAGATGATTGATGGCAAGCAATGGCGTGTTCATTCAGGCTCCTTTGCCCGGATCAAAAGCGTCGCGTACCGCTTCGCCAATAAAAATCAGCAGCGAAAGCAGGATCGCCAGGGTGAAAAAGCCCGCCAGGCCTAACCAGGGTGCCTGCAGGTTATTTTTGCCCTGCAGCAGTAACTCGCCCAGCGAGGGCGAACCCAGCGGCAGGCCAAAGCCGAGAAAATCGAGTGAGGTCAGCGTGGTAATCGATCCGCACAGAATAAACGGCAGAAAGGTCAGGGTGGCGACCATGGCATTTGGCAGCATGTGGCGCAGCATAATCCGGCCGTCGCTGACCCCCAGCGCCTGCGCCGCACGGATGTAATCAAAGTTTCGGGTACGCAGAAACTCGGCCCGGACCACGCTGACCAGGCTCATCCAGCCGAAAGCCACGGTGACCAGCAGCAGCCACCAGAAACCCGGCTGGATCACGCTGGAGAGGAGAATCAGCAGAAACAGCGCAGGCATGCCGGACCAGACTTCAATCAGCCGCTGCCCAATCAGGTCAATCCTGCCGCCGAAATAGCCCTGCACCGCGCCGACTACAATCCCGATGACGCTGGAGAAGAGCGTCAGCATCAGTCCGAACAGCAGAGAAATGCGCGTGCCATAGAGCAGGCGTGCCATCACGTCGCCGCCGTTGGCATCCGTGCCGAGCCAGTTCTGCGCAGAGGGCGGAGAGGGGAAGGGCACCTCGGTAGCAAAATTGATGGTGCTGTCGCTGAAACGAATCGGTGCCCATATTGCCCAGCCATTCTGCTCAATGCGCTGCCGCAGCCAGGGATCCTGATAATCCGCCGCTGTCGCCAGTGCGCCGCCATAGTCGGTCTCGCTGTAGTCAAACAGCAGCGGCACTGTCCAGCGCTGCTGGTAATGCACCAGCAGTGGCTTGTCATTGGCAATCAGTTCGGCACCCATCGACAGCAGAAAGATGATCAGAAAGATCCACAGCGACCAGTAGCCGCGCCGGTTATGACGAAAGCGCTGCCAGCGCTGTTGATTCAGCGGAGAGAGCCTCATGAGCGGCTCCCGAAATCGATGCGCGGATCGACCAGCGTATAGGTGAGATCACTGAGAATATTCATCAGCAAACCTATCAGCGTAAAAATATAGAGCGTGCCAAACATCACCGGATAGTCGCGTTGCAGAGTCGCATCATAGCCGAGCAGCCCGAGTCCGTTGAGCGAGAACATGACCTCGATCAGCACTGAACTGGTAAAGAACATGCTGATGAAGGTGGCGGGGAAGCTGGCGATCACCAGCAGCATCGCATTGCGAAACACATGGTGATAGAGAATACGGCGCTCCGGCACCCCTTTGGCGCGCGCAGTCACCACATAGAGCTTGCGGATCTCATCCAGAAACGCGTTTTTCGTCAGCATGGTCAGCGTGGCGAAGCCGCCGATCACTGTCGCCAGCACCGGCAGGGCGATATGCCAGAAGTAGTCCAGCACTTTGCCATACCAGGGCAGTGTGTCGTGCTGCGCAGAGGTGAGGCCGCGCAGCGGAAACCAGTCCAGATAGCTACCACCGGCAAACAGCACGATTAACATGATGCCAAACAGAAAAGCCGGGATGGAGTAGCCAATGATAATAAAAGCGCTGCTCCAGACATCGAAAGCGCTGCCATTGCGCACCGCTTTGCGGATCCCCAGCGGGATCGACACCAGGTAGATGATCAGTGTGCTCCATAATCCCAGACTGATCGAAACCGGCAGGCTCTCTTTGATCAGCCCGATCACCGAGGCACTGCGAAACAGGCTGTCGCCAAAATCCAGACGCAGATAATTCCACAGCATCTCGCCGTAACGCTGCCAGAGAGGTTTATCGAAACCGTAACGCTGTTTAATCTCAGCAATGACTTCGGGATCCAGCCCGCGTGCGCCACGATACTGATTATCGGCCGGATTGAGATGACTGACGCTGGCGCGTGAACCGGCGCTGTCTGCGCCGCTGCCGGGCAGACCGGTTGTCTGACCAAACTGAATGTTAGCCAGCGCCTGATCGACCGGTCCGCCGGGCGCGATTTGCACGATAAAAAAATTAAGCGTGATGATCGCCCATAACGTCGGGATGATCAGCAGCAATCTGCGCAGAAAGTAAGCGGCCAACGGTGATCTCCTTAGCGTTTGCTGGCCGGCAGGCGTCCGGCTTTGTTTGTGTCGTACCACCAGTTTTCCAGTCCGACGCTGTAGGCTGGCTTGCGGGCAGGGTGAGAAAACTTATCCCAGTACGCCAGCCGCTGCTCTGCGTTGTACCACATCGGGATCATATACGCATTCCACAGCAGCACCCGGTCCAGCGCCTGGGCCAGCGGCCGCAGCGCGTTGGGATCGCCCTGATGCGCCACAATCTGTTTCACGAAGTGATCGACTACAGGCTCTTTGACCCGCGCGGTATTCCACGACGAGGCGATAAAGTCAGACTGCCACAGGATCTGCAGACTGGAGGTCGGGATCGGCATTGCCCCATAGACCGTGGCAATCATGTCATAGTCGCCTTCGCGCCAGCGCCGCAGATACTGCGAGTTGTCGATCTGCCGCAGGTTCAGCGTAATGCCAAGCCGGGAAAGATTGTGCTGGAACGGTAACGCCCAGTCGGTATTGGTGCCACCGCGCAGCAGGAGTTCTATGGTAAACGGCTGACCGGTTTTATCATTGACCAGACGGTGATTTTTTATCTGCCAGCCCGCCTGTTTCAGCAGGTCAGACGCTTTTAACAGGCTGGCGCGGTCATAGCCGCTGCCGTCGGTTTTGTGTGGCTGATAAGGCTGGCTGAACAGCTCAGGTGGCAGTTGCGCGCGCCAGGGTTCAAGCAGGGCCTGCTGCTGTGCATCCGGCACGCCGCTGGCCGCATACGCCGTGTTCTGGAAATAGCTGCTGGCGCGCTGCCAGGCACCGTAATAGAGCGCCTTGTTCATCCACTCGAAATCGAACATCAGTGACAGCGCCTGACGCACGCGGCGATCCAGGAACAGCGGTTTTTCATTGTTGAATGCCAGCCAGCGGGTATCGATAGCGGCATCGTTAGGCGTGGTCTCTTTAACGATGCTGCCATCGTCAAAATTGCGGCCGCGATACTGGGTAGCCCATTTCTTTGCCGATGTCTCTTCACGCAGATCGTAAGCACCCGCCTTGAAGGCTTCAAATGCCACATTGTCATCCAGATAGTAGTCATAGCGCATTCGATCAAAATTAAAGCGTCCGCGATTGACCGGCAGATCAGCGGCCCAGTAATCTTTTACCCGGCTGAACTCAATAAACTGTCCCAGCTTCCAGCGAGTGATGCGATAGGGTCCGCTCGACAAGGGTGGCTCGCTTAACGGCTCATTAAACTTCTTATCGCGCCAGAACGACTCTGCGATAACCGGCAGCGTCAGTAAGCCAAGCAGCAGATCTTTATCCGGCTTCTGTGCCTCGATGCGTACAGTGAGATCGTTCAGCGCTTTAACGGTCACGCCACGGTAGGCGACGCGAAATTGAGGCACGCCCTCGGTCATGAATTTCTGATAGGTGAACGCCACGTCGCGGGCGGTGATGGGTGTGCCATTCTGAAAACGGGCGCGGGGATTAAGGCGGATCTCAATCCATGTAAAATCGCTGGCGTAGCGCGCTGACTCGGCAATCAGCGGATAATAACTGCCAGGTTCATCGTCTGAGCTGGTGTAAAGCCCATCATAAAGCGTGCCGGTGTTAATGCCCGGATTACCGCGAGAAGCGTAGCGGTTGAAGTTGTCGTAAGTGCCCACTACCGCCATGGTGATGCTGCCGCCTTTGGGTGCGCGGGGATCGGCGTAGTCGTAATGGCTGAAGCCGGGCGGATATTTCGCTTCACCGGCCTGGGTGAACGCGTAGCTTTGCTGCACAGAAGCTGCCAGCAGCGGGGCGCTGAGCAGGCTGCACAGCAGCAGAAGTCCGGAACGAAACAGCATGCACTCTCCTGTCAGATGTCTGGCGCGATTCGGGCCAGGTAGTGTCAGGCGTTATGACGCCGGAAATAGTCTATCAGCGTTTCCGGCCGCAGCGGACGGCTAAAGATGTAACCCTGCAGATGGGTCACACCGCGGTTAATCAGCCAGGCAGCCTGCTCGCCGGTTTCTACCCCTTCGGCCACACTTTTCAGGTTCAGCTTCTTCGCCAGCTGCAGCACGGTATCGAGCACCGGCGAGGTCAGGCTATCCGTACCGATGCTCTGAACAAAGCCGCGATCAATTTTCAGATAATCAAAGTCATAACGTTCCAGATAGATCAGCGCGCTGTGACCGGTACCGAAATCATCAATGGCGATATGGATCTGCTGCTGATGCAGCCAGTCAAACAGTTCTCCAACGTTTTCGTCGCGCACCATGGCTCGCTCGGTGATCTCAAACACGTAAGTAAAGTGGTCCGCAGGCATAGTATCAAGCCAGCGCAGCACATCCTGACGGAAACCGCTGTCAGCCAGATGCAGGGGCGAAATGTTGAGGCTGAGGCAGGCATGACGGGGAATGGTATGACACAGCAGGTGGGCATCACGGGAAACCAGCTGAAACAGATGTCGGGTCAGGGGAATAATCAGGTTCTGCGCCTCGGCATAGTGAATAAACACATCGGGCGGAATCGGGCCTTTCGTCGGGTGGGTCCAGCGCAGTAACGCTTCCATCCCATACGGCTGACCATCATGGGAGGTGACCAGCGGCTGATATTCGACGTGAAATTCACCGCGCTTCATGCCCCGAATCAGCTCTTTACCAGGGCGCTGATAAACCGACAACAGCAGCCAGCAAGCGCCTGAAACCAGCAGCGACAGTAGCAGGCCGCTCAGCAGGATATTCTGATAATCGCTGAACGCCAGAGTGGAACCGTACAACACAAACTGCAGCGGATAGCCTGTCAGCGTCTGCCGGTGCAGCGGCGTCGGCAGGTTTTTATTCTGCATGACGACGGATTGCCAGCTGGTTAAGGCACTGCGTTGTGCCACCAGTGCCATACCGGTGATTTCCGGATGCCCGGACGCCAGCAGCTGATAGGGTGCCAGGGTAATATTCAGCGTCGCGAAAACGCCTGACTGCAGGCTGCCGGGATTTTTGATCCACAACGCCAGCGCCGGTTTATTGGGCTGCAACGGCGTGCCCGGCATCAGCTGCAGATCGATATCACGCGAAATATCACTCAGGGGCGCAATTACATTGAGCGGCAGATTAAAACTGCCGGTGGCCGAGGAGCAAAAGGCATTACCTTCTTTAACCAGCAGGATGGCACGAAGATTTCCGGCAAAGGCGGCGCGTGAGGTGAGTTCACGATTGATGGTATTGCAGGCAGTGTGGGTAAACGGAAGCAGGGGACTGAGAGTACTGTTAATCAGGCTGGAGAGCGTTTGCTGCAATGCCGTGCGGCTGTTCTCCAGCAGTTGCTGATGCTGTCGTTCGCGCTTCTGCCAGGTCTGGTGAAGCGAGAGTGCAGCAAATAACAGAAAGAATAAGCCGCCAGCCATCGCACTACTCCATGCGATACGGCGAGGATAGGTGGCATGGCGCCGTAGCGCCCCCGACAGTGGCATGAGGAGCTTCCCCTAATCAAATTATTATTATGTTATTGCGCACGACGGCTTCGGTTTAAGCGACCGAGAATATAACGAGACGGCGGGAAATGTCTTGCTATTAATCTGAGTCAGAATGCTTTTATCTTATATAACTGCTGGTAAAAATGATTAAAGGCGAAAAAAAACGCTGCATAAGCAGCGTTTCATGTTCTCTGGCTGAGAGAAGATCGAAAGTGGTTATCAGGTCGGGTTACGACTTAATACACGGCGTCCTTCACGGTAGCGCTTTTTCCAGTAATCATCATTCAGACTGGAGATCATCACGCCACTGCTGGTCGAGGCATGAACGAAGTTATCGTTGCCAAGATAGATGCCAACGTGACGGCCCGTAGAGCCTGCACGGAACATCACCAGATCGCCGGGACGCAGTTTACTGCGGGTAATCTCTTTACCGGTGTCCTGCTGCTGCGAGGTAGAACGCGGTAATTCTAAGCCAAACTGATCGCGGAAGGTGCGTTGTACAAAGGCGGAACAATCGATCCCGCGTTTAGTATCGCCACCGAGGCGATAGCGCACACCTTTCCAGACGGCGTATTGTTCCATGATGCGCGACTTAACGTCGACATTACGCACCATTTCTTCAAACTCATCCTGAGACGCCTGAAGTAAAAAACCATTGTGGTTGTTAACTTCATGATTCTCGTTATTCGCGTTTTGACTGCTATGGGTACTGCTACAAGCTGAGAGGAGTGTTGCCAGCGCCACTGCGGGCACGATCCGCAAGATATATCTCAGTATTGGTTGAGACTTGACCATTATTCGGGTTTTCCTTCGATTTCCTTACGACAAGATTGTCGCCAGCCAGATGACAAAACAGGGAGATTAATAAGCGAAACAGACTAAGACAAATCCTTAATTACTAAAATGTGTTAATGGACACATTTTAACGGTAAAAAATCCGAATTTTCTGCCGCTTTTGCCTCACTGCGACTGAGGTTAACTGATTACAGACGCCGTGGCGAGTGCTTTTAATCAATTTCATATAGGTTTTTTTGATGTGAAATCAAACCGTAACACACTGACTACTTTAGCTACAATTGTGGTCAAATGATGGTGAGAACAGGGAGTTAAAGGGGGGCTAATTCGGGGCATAGCCGCTATTTTTAGAGTTTTCTTTATTGACAGAGGATATTGGCGACTATTTAACCTGCCAGCAGGGTCATAACCTTTTCTTTTCGTGAATTTAATTAGCAGGCTAATAGTGATGGGGTGTTTTTTATAAGCGCGGGCGGTTCAAACCAGGGGTTTAAATCGTCCGCGCTTAACATTTACGTCACGGGCTTATATTTACCCGGCAATTTGCGATAAAACCAGTTAACCAATACGTCACTGGCTGGCGTTAATAGCCACCAGCTCAGACCCACTAATACCACCGACATTGAACCGACGGCAACATCGGTAAACCAGTGCGCACCGGCCATGATGCGTGGCAGTGAAAATATCACCACAATAGCCGTGGCAATTAAAAAGCGGCTGAAACCAAAATAACGCCAGATAAAGCAGGCGAAAATGATCAGCATCATACCGTGGTCGCCGGGGAAGCTATCTTTTGAAGCATCTTTAGCGGGAATACCGGTCAGTTCACTGACGCGATGCACGTTTTCGAAGAACAGTGTCGGACTGGAGTGTTTAACCGGCAATAAATGGCCCAGCTGATTGAGAACGACGGCGGTCAGCAGCATGGTGATGCCGATTGCCAGCATCCGGCGCTGCGCCTGTGGCGTTTCGCGCCGCCAGATCGACAGGTAAAGCAGACCCATCGCCAGCAATGACACCGCATCAAAACCACGGTAATTCGTGATAGCGACGATCAGCGCGAACAGCGGATGGGTCACCATCTGGCTATTGAAGCCAAAGAAAATAGATTTATCGACGCCGAACCAGAAGCCATGTTCCGGGGGCAGATACCATGACAGAAATAGCACCACGCCCAGTGCATTAAGCAGCAGGATAGTAATAAGGCGAGTTACGCGCATAGTTAAACTCATTATTATTAAAAATAACCGCCGACAATACCTCTGTCAGCGTAAACGGCACTTCAACAATGCCGATTGTAGTCGATTCCAGTCAGCCTGTTGAGAATGAATGATCTCAATGCGGCTATCGGATGGCGGTGAGGGGAGTGTTTCACTCTGCAGCTCATTTGCCTGGCGATTGATGCGCAGAGCGCCTTCTTTCGTGCGCATCACTCCTTTAACGCGATCTACCGGCGCCTGCCGAACCCATTCCAGCAGCGTGCCGCTGTCGAACAGCGTATCACCATCAAACAGCCAGCCGCAGGCGCTATAGCCCTGTCCGTGGTTCAGCGCCCGACGCCAGCGCGCCTCGCCATTCAGTCGCAACGCCGCCAGACCGCTGGTGGGACCCGACGAATGATGGTGCTGCGGCACGGGAAGCTCGCGCGGCTGCCGGGGGGTATCCAGCAGGGAAAGGGGGATCTGACCAAATTCTGTCTCTATCAGAGGGCGCGCAGGCTGCATCTGCTGCTGCCAGTCAGCCAGGCGCTGATGATCCGCCTGATCCCAGCAGTCGCGCTTATTAGCGATAATAAGGTCGGCGGCAGCCAGCTGATCGCGGAAGTTTTCATTGGCAACGATACGAGGATCAGCCAGCTGACGCGCATCCAGCAGCGTTAGTGTGGCATTCAGTTGCAGCCACGACTGATAGACGGGCGCACTCAACATCTCCAGCACCTGACGAGGATGGCCCAGGCCGGTTGGCTCGATCAGCAGCCGATCGGGTTTACTCTTCAGCAGCATAT
>Ga0207696_1000447_pt1 | contig 36406 bp, 29 predicted proteins | sample KBSS54metaG_FD_184403 | JGI IMG/M metagenome (GOLD analysis project Ga0207696, IMG submission 184403) | Switchgrass rhizosphere microbial communities from Kellogg Biological Station, Michigan, USA - KBS S5-4 metaG (SPAdes) (version 2) | ecosystem: Host-associated > Plants > Roots > Rhizosphere >...
GCGATAATGACCATCAAGTGCACCATCATTTGCGTGATTTTAGGCACCACCTGGGGCTTGCTGCTCGGACTGGGCCGTATGGCGCATGCCGAAGACGGCCCATGGAAACATGTGCTGCGCTATGCAGTGCAGTGGCCAGTGCGCGTTTATGTTAGTGCGTTTCGTGGCACGCCACTGTTCGTGCAAATCATGGTGGTTCACTTCGCGCTGGTGCCGCTGTTTATCAACCCACGTGACGGGATGCTGGTCACCAGCGGGCTGATGTCGGTAGATTTTGCCCGCGAACTGCGTTCTGAATACGGCGCGTTTCTGTCGTGTGTGGTGGCGATTACGCTAAACGCCGGGGCTTATGTCTCTGAAATTTTCCGTGCGGGTATTCAGTCAATCGACAAAGGCCAGATGGAAGCATCGCGTGCCTTGGGGATGGGCTGGGGCAAAACGATGCGCAAAGTGATTTTGCCGCAGGCGTTCCGCCGTATTCTGCCTCCGCTGGGTAATAATGCCATCGCGATTGTGAAAGATTCTTCGTTGGCTTCGGCGATTGGCCTGGCTGATTTGGCTTACGCCGCACGTACCGTTTCTGGCGCTTATGCGACTTATTGGGAGCCGTACCTGACGATCTCTCTGGTGTATTGGGTGCTGACGTTCATGCTCTCGCTGATGGTGCAACACATGGAAAAGAGGTTTGGCAAAAGTGATTCACGTTAAGGATTTACAGAAACAGTTTGGCAAAACTCATGTGCTGCGCGGCATCTCGTGTGACATTGCTCCGCAGGAAGTGGTGTGCGTGATTGGCCCGTCCGGTTCCGGTAAAAGTACCTTCTTACGCTGCCTGAATGCGCTGGAAAAGCCAGATGGCGGCGAGGTGGTGGTCAATGGTTTAGCGGTTCACGATCCGAAAACTAATCTCAACACCCTGCGTGCAGGCGTGGGCATGGTGTTCCAGCGTTTTAACCTGTTCCCGCATATGACAGTGCTGGAAAACCTGACGATGGCACCGATGTCGCTTAAAGGTTTGTCGAAAGCCGAAGCCGTGTCGCGCGCCGAAAAGCTGCTGCAAAAGGTTGGGTTGATAGACAAGATTGACGCCTGGCCATCGAGCCTATCTGGTGGGCAACAGCAGCGCGTGGCGATTGCCCGTGCGCTGGCAATGGAGCCGTCGATCATTCTGTTTGATGAGCCGACTTCCGCACTCGACCCGGAGTTAGTCGGTGAAGTGCTGGCGGTAATGAAACAGTTGGCGCTGGAAGGCATGACGATGGTGATTGTCACACACGAAATGGGCTTTGCCCGTGAAGTGGCCGACCGCGTGGTGTTTATCGATCAGGGTGTGATTCAGGAACAGGGGCCGCCGTCGCAGCTGTTTACTGCACCGCAAAACCCACGGACGAAAGAGTTTTTGAGTAAGGTGCTTTAAGTTTTTCCCCTCACCCCGACCCTCTCCCCGTAGGGGCGAGGGAGAAAACCGGTCTGTTCCCTCTCACCCTTGGGAGAGAGTTAGGGCGAGGGAGAAAACCGATTTGTCCCCTCTCCCTCAGGGAGAGGGCCAGGGTGAGGGTGAAAATCCTTACGCCGTTTCCTCATGCTGCTGGAATTTATGCGCCAGCGGCAGCCAGCAGAACAAAATCATCACGCCCATCGCGGTCATTAACATTCCGAGGCTAAACTGCCCGGTCTGTGGCAGCAAGGCGGAAAACCACGCCATTGCCCCAGAACCCATATTTTGCAGCCCACCAACCAATGCACCAGCAGTCCCAGCGAGGAATGGGAATGGCTCCATTGCACCACTGGTAGCCAGCGGGAATAGCATTCCGGCGCCGAAGAAGAACAGCGCAGCAGGTACCAGTAGAGTCCAGATATTCATGAAACCGAGCCAGCCTGGGATCCACATTAAAATACCCGCAACCAGGCAGCTCAAAACCGCTTGCCACATCAACGATGAAAAACGTGCATTTTGACGGCCCGCGTACCACGAACCAAAAAATGCCGCCGGAATCGGCAGGATAAACAGAATACTCACCACCACGCCGTTAAGCCCCAGCACACCGCCCATCAATACGCCGGAACAGGCTTCAAAGACCGCTACACCCGCAAGACCACCTACCAGCATCAGCAAGTAGCAATTGAACGAGCCGCTACCCAGCAGCGTTTTGTAACTCGCCATCAGGCGTTGAGGAGTTGCCTGGACAGGGCGTGTTTCTGGCAGCCAGCGCAGCATGCAGAAACCGACAATGATGCACAGCACCAGCAGGAAGCCGTAACAAGCACGCCAGCCCCAAACGGAATCAAGCAAGCTGCCAATGATCGGTGCGATCAGCGGGCTGACCAGGATCCCCATGTTCAGCAAGCTATTGGCTGAACGAAGCGAGGCACCTTCGTAGAGATCTCGCGGCATGGTGCGCGCCATGACGCCAGCGACACCGGTTCCCATCCCTTGCAATGCACTGGCAATCACCAGGGCGGTTAAATTGGTGGTAAACAGCGCCCACACTGTTGCGAGGATGAAAATACTCATGCCCGCCAGAATGACCGGGCGGCGACCAATGCGGTCGGAAATTGGCCCGTAAACCAGTTGTGAAACGCCATAGGTCAGCAAATATGCCGCCATCACTTGCTGGATTGCACCGTTGCGCACACCGAAGTCGTGAGCCATATCGGGAATCGACGGGATATAAATGGTTTGCGTCATCTGCCCGACGGCAACCAAAAGAATTAACATCATCAGTAGGTGAATGTTGGCTAGCTTTTTCATTTTCTCAAGTGTGTTGTAGGGATTTAAATGCCAAAAGCCAGTTTATAAAACTGACTGCGTCAAAAAATCGAGAGGAATCTACCACACAAAGATAATGAAGCCCTATGGTGTCATGCTTTTTGATAGGGGATTTAATGGCAGCTTTTAAAGCCTGAACGGCAATTTTTGTTGCCAGAAATGAGTGATGTGCCGCAGTGCGATCTAAAGACGAGATATATCTTTGAAGTTAAAAATGATTATCAGGAGATACGCAGGGATGGATTTCGAAGCGAAGAAACAACGTGCGCTCAATTTACTTGCCAAAACAGGGATGTGGAAAAGCACTTATGCTCCACTCTATGTCAATTTGCTCTGGCGTTTTAATTTCAGGTGCCGGCCTCCTCATTTTGTTCCTTTTTACATGACTTTCCTGAACTTCAGCCTCTACTTTGGCGTGCTGTGGGGGGGAATTATGTGGTTTCTGCAATGGCGTCATGATGGAGATAGTGCTGAAGGTATATTGTTGAAAATACTGTCAGCGGGAGTGACGTTCGGTTTAATAATGACCATGTATTACGCCTTAAGTCGGTGGTATTACAGATTACCCGCCTGGGAAGATGTATAGCTTTTTTATTAAAAGGAGGCGGTTTCCCGCCTCCTTTTGGTGCGACTTGAAGGCCATGAATTACTTGAAGTATTTCATGGCAAGTTCAAGCAGTTGCAGCAAGGCAACCATGAGTTTCAGAAACGCAATTGCCAGTTCCATCAAGCCCATACGCTTTCTCCTGTGGCCAGGAGCACTTTCAGCCGACGAGCCTTTCCGCTGCCTGTTGCCTGCTGAATTTGTTGAGGTGATCCGATGTGCTCCTCTGAGGTTAAGGCACTGACGGCACCACCCGTTTCAGCCAGGACTTAAATTGCGCGGCGGTTTGCGGCCTCAGAGCACATCACATTCAACACACTCAGTATATCCATTATACTGTATAAATAAACAGGTAAAAGATGAAAATGCGAACAGCTTCGCAAGCCACAGATTTATGCGTTGTTCACATTAGCAGCAAGTATTTGCACCTGGGTGGGTTTCGTCGTATATTTTGGAGGTTGATGTGATCTGGTGTGCGAAGCAGTAAAAGCACTAGCAGCAAAAACAAAAAACCTCGCCTCACCAGCGGGGTTTTTTGTTTTTGTAGGTTCTGAAATTGACTTAGTTGTAAAACCCCTGGGGAACGGATTGCCCGAAACCATCGCCGCTGTCGGTGCTGTTATCCTGCCGTCCTCGTGCTTCCAGCCTGTCTGCACGCATTTTCTCACTTATTTCTCTGCGCTGCTCAGTGGTTAAATTTTCACGGCCATAATACTGATCCGGATATTGCGAGCGCATCATTAATGCCTCGTTAGTCTCTGCCGGACTAATAGTTTTATGCCCGTCATAGCCTGAAGTATCAGTCGATGAGCAGCCAATAATGGCGAGCGGGATAAGCAATATCAAAGCGTATTTATAAGCCATATTGTTTCCTGAACCAGCACGGTGGTTATCGAATTCACGCAGCGTATCACGATAGTTTAGTCGCGACTGCCAGCCGTAACACGATTCGAAGAAATCTTTAAACACACTCTTTCACGCCACTTTCCTCCCCGATTTTCATTCACGAATTACCCTTAATGAGCTTGCTAATTATTCATTCGCTGAAAACAGGAGAGAGACATGCTAAAGCATCGTTTGTCCGCTTTATTGCTCAGTGTTCTGATGCTGAGTACGGGAGTTGTGGCGGCTCAAGTTGATAATGTCATTAGGCCAATTCGCGGAACAATTGATTCGGTGAATGACCATTCAGTCATCATCACCACCCGACAGGGGGAAAAGCTCGATGTGGTTTTGACAGACAAAACCAAAGTGAACAGCATCAGCGAGGCCAAAATCAGTGATATCAAGCCTGATAGTTTTATTGGCACGGCTGCTGTCCAGCAGGCTGATGGTACGCTGAAGGCGCTGGAAGTCCATGTGTTTGCCCCAAGCTTGCGTGGCTCAGGCGAAGGCTTTAATCCCTTTGAATCTGCAGATGGTAACGTGAATACCATGACGAACGGGACGGTGGGTAAACTGGTGAATAGCCAGGGCCGCACCATGACAGTGAAGGTTAAAGACATGGAGAAAACGGTGATTGTGCCGGACGATGTACCCGTCGTCTTGATTACCCCAGGCTCACGAAACTTGCTGCAACCCGGTACCAAAGTGATGGTACATGCTGCGAAAGACGATAAAGGCCAGTTGGTGGCGCGTGGTATTTCTGCTGGCAAAAACGGGCTTACGCCACCGATGTGAATTTTTGGGTTTATACCAGGATGGAAAATCATCGCCCCGACATATGGCCGGGGCGAGAAAGCCAAAGATTAAGCTAATGGGCTCAATGTAATTTCTACGCGGCGGTTCTGCGCCTTGCCTTCAGCAGTGCTGTTGCTGGCAATTGGGTTCGCCGGGCCTGCACCGGTGGTGCGTACACGGTTAGCTGCCACGCCCTGGGTGATAAGCGCGCTACCTACGCCGTCGGCACGTTGCTGGGAGAGCTTCATATTCAGCTCGTTGCTGCCGGTGCTGTCGGTGTAACCTACGACGTTAACCGCAGTTTTCGGATATTCTTTCAGTACCATCGCCACGCCGGTCAGGGTGTTCGCCCCAGCAGGTTTAAGCGTTGCGCTGCTGCTGTCAAAAGTGACGTTGTTTGGCATATTAAGTACGATGTTGTCGCCATTACGCGTGACGCTTACGCCAGTTCCCTGCATTTTTTCACGCAGTTTAGCTTCTTGCACATCCATGTAATAACCAACGCCACCACCTAATGCAGCACCCGCTGCGGCACCAATCAGTGCGCCTTTGCCGCGATCTTTTTTCGATGAGGAAAGAGCGCCGATGCCAGCACCTACCAGTGAGCCAAGACCTGCTCCGACACCCGCTTTTCCAGCTTCACGCTCGCCGGTGTAAGGGTTGGTAGTACAGCCAGAAACTGCTAACGTGCCGCAAACTATGGCGGCAATCATCATGACGCGTTTTTTCATCTTATTTCCTTGGTGAATTAAATAAAGCAACCGCATGCTAAGCGGCGGTTGATTATGCCGTGTGAATATGTCGATGTTTCTATAGAGTCGTCTGAATTTGTAAACAAAATATCGAGTGGTCATTAGATCGCCACATGCCCATTACCTGCAAACACGGGAGCCCAAATTGGCTAGCGCATTCTCACCAAACAAGAAAATTCTCACGGCCGCACACTGGGGCCCGATGCTGGTTGAAACGGACGGCGAGCGTGTCCTCAGTTCCACTGGCGCACTGGAAACCGGGCATGAGAATTCATTGCAAAGTGCGGTTCCGGACCAGGTCCACAGTAAGGCTCGTGTGCAATTTCCGATGGCCCGAAAAGGTTTCCTGGCATCACCCGATGCACCACAGGGTGTGCGTGGTGAGGATGAATATGTGCGGATTAGCTGGGATGAAGCGCTGCAACTCATTCACCAGCAGCATCAACGCATTCGCCAGACTTATGGTGCAGCCGCTATTTTTGCCGGTTCCTACGGCTGGCGCTCCAATGGTGTGCTGCATAAAGCGGCGACGTTACTGCAACGCTATATGAGCCTGGCGGGCGGATATACCGGGCATCTGGGTGATTATTCGACCGGTGCGGCACAGGTCATCATGCCGTATGTGGTTGGCTCCAATGAAGTTTATCAACAGCAAACCAGCTGGCCGCTGGTGCTTGAGCATAGCGAAGTGGTGGTGTTGTGGAGTGCTAACCCACTAAATACGCTGAAGATCGCCTGGAACGCCAGCGATGAGCAGGGGGTGAAGTATTTCGAACAGCTGAAGGCTAGCGGTAAAACTGTAATCGCCATTGATCCGATGCGATCGGAGACGGTGGATTTCCTCGGTGAAAAAGTGCAGTGGATTGCGCCGAATATGGGAACCGATGTGGCGTTGATGCTGGGCATTGCCCACACGCTGGCAAAAAATGGCTGGCACGATCTGCCATTCCTGGCACGCTGCACTCACGGTTACGACAAATTTGCGGCTTATCTGTTGGGCGAATCTGACGGCCAGCCAAAAACGGCGCATTGGGCGGCAGAGATTTGCGGCGTCCCGGCGCAAACCATCGAAGATCTGGCACAGCTATTTAGTGAGAAACGCACCATGCTGATGTCTGGCTGGGGGATGCAGCGCCAGCAGTACGGCGAGCAAAAACACTGGATGCTGGTGACGCTGGCGGCGATGCTTGGGCAGATTGGAACGCCCGGCGGCGGTTTTGGGCTGTCTTATCACTTTGCGAATGGCGGTAATCCGACGCGTCGCGCGGCAGTGTTGGGGTCTCTGCAGGGGGCGCTGGCGAATGGAACTGATGCCGTGGAAAAAATCCCGGTGGCGCGCATTGTGGAAGCGCTGGAAAACCCTGGTGGCGAGTATCCGCATAATGGGCAGCAAAAAACCTTCCCGGACATCCGCATGTTGTGGTGGGCGGGGGGTGCCAATTTTACCCATCATCAGGACACTAACCGCCTGATTAAAGCCTGGCAGAAACCTGAGTTGGTGGTGATTTCCGAATGCTTCTGGACGGCTGCCGCAAAACACGCGGATATTGTGTTGCCGATCACCACATCTTTTGAGCGCAACGATTTGACGATGACTGGCGATTACAGCAACCAGCATCTGGTGCCAATGAAGCAGGTGGTTTCACCACAGGCGGAGGCACGTAATGATTTCGACGTTTTTGCACAGCTTAGTGCTCTCTGGGAAGAGGGCGGCGAAACGCGCTTCACGGAAGGTAAAACCGAGCTGCAATGGCTGGAAGAGTTTTACGAAATTGCGCGTAAGCGCGGAGCGGCTCAACAAGTAGAACTGCCCGATTTCCAGCAGTTCTGGGAATCTAACCAGTTGATAGAAATGCCAGAAAGTGAGAAGAACGCCGCTTTCATCCGTTTTGCTGATTTCCGCACCGATCCACAGGCTAATCCGTTAAAAACTCCAAGCGGCAAAATCGAAATCTATTCAGAGCGCATCGCCAGTTTTGCTTATGCTGATTGCCCGGGGCACCCGACCTGGCTTGCGCCGAATGAATGGCAGGGCAATGCCGCAGCAGGCCAGCTTCAACTGCTTTCATCGCATCCGGCGCACCGCTTGCACAGCCAACTTAACTATGCGGCACTACGCGAGAAATACGCCATTGCCGGACGCGAGCCGTTAACGCTACATCCTAAAGATGCCGCTGAACGTGGTATTGCGGATGGCGATTTGGTGCGGGTGTGGAATGCCCGTGGGCAGGTGTTGGTCGGGGCTTTAGTGACGGATGGCATCAAGCCGGGCGTAGTCTGTATTCATCAGGGCGCATGGCCCGATCTGAATGACGATAAGCTGTGTAAAAACGGTGCGGTTAACGTGCTGACGCTGGATATACCGACTTCGCGGCTCGCCAATGGTTGCGCGGCGAACTCTTCACTGGTGTGGGCCGAAAAATATCTCGGCCCTGCTCCGGAGGTTACAGCGTTTCTCCCTCCGGCCAGCTCATAATCCACGTCGGGTGGTGCGTTTCATTTTGCCAGGCGCTTTCTTCAATACGAAAGCCCTGGTGGTGGTAAAAATCCACTGCCCGATAATTCTTCTGGTAAACCTCAAGACTCAACGCGGGATACTGCTTTTTGACGTGTGCCATCAAAGCATTGCCAATTCCCTTGCCGATAAACGGTTCACTCACAAACAGCGCACCAATAAACAGTGAATCCATCACGCTGATAAAGCCGGCTATTTTATCGTTTTGGAGATAAACCCAGGTCACCGATTGTGGAATATAAACGTTCCGCACGATGGATTCGCTTTCATGCCAATAGCTTTCGCTAATAAACGGATGAGCATCAATAGTGCTGGCAAGCCAAAGTGCTATCAGCTCATCCATTTCATGGGGTTGTAGACGGCGGATCATTTGAGATTATCAGGGTGGCAGAAGCAACTCGTCACGTGGTCGTTGACCAGACCACAGGCCTGCATGAATGAGTAGCAGATCGTGGAGCCGACAAATTTGAAGCCACGTTTTTTTAGTGCCCTGGATAGCGCATCTGAAGCGGGGGTGGTAGTCGGGATTTCAGCAAGCGTAGCGGCTTGTGTCACTTGCGTCTGGTTGTCGACAAACGACCAGACAAATTCAGGGAATTTTTCGCCGTTGGCTTCCATCGCGAGGTACGCTTTTGCGTTATTGATAATGGCTTCTAGTTTTCCACGATGGCGGATAATGCTGGCGTCCTGAACCAGCAAGTCGACATCTTCTGGTTGCAGTAACGCCACGGCTTGCGGGTCAAAATTTTTAAAGCAGCGACGATAGTTTTCACGTTTTTTCAGCACCGTAATCCAGGACAAACCGGCTTGTTGTCCTTCAAGGCAGATCATCTCGAAAAGGTGTTGCCCATCGGTCACCGGTACGCCCCATTCTTTATCGTGATATTCCATGTAAAGCGGATCCTGAGACACCCATCCACAACGAATCATACGTTTCTCCTTCGATGAAATTTCTCGTGCCAACTTGACGTGCCAGATAAAGAGACAATAGTTAAATCAGGGCTATCCCCGTCATACTTCAAGTTGCCTCATCGTTGGCTGCGTTTACTCACCCGAATCACTTACTCATGTAAGTTCATCGGGACTCGCTCTCTGGCCGCCTCGATGCACCTTGAATTATTTTGGGGCTATCCGCAAGCCCGCCAAAAAGACTAAAAATATCGCCGGATTTGGCTCTTTCCTGGAGTCGCTTGAATGATCATAAATATATGCAGTGGTCGCCGTGTCACTTTCACCACGGTGCTGGCTTTGTGTTGTCTGTCTTATGCTACGAATGTATTTGCCTGGCAACAAGAATATGTTGTTGAGGATGCTCCAGGTGAAATGCAGGATCATTACACTTGGGACAGTAGTCACCAACCAAGTTATAACGATATTCTTGCAGAACGGATTAATTCTTCGTTTACCTCCCAAAACCAGGAGGGGCTGCTGCTCGTTTCTGGTAACGATAGTGTGACAGCTGATAGCTCACTTTTGGGTATTGGCTGGAATATCGATTTGCCTGGAAATTTCACCACCGGGCCGACCGCAAAGTACAGTTGGGATAGCTCATCGACTGGGATATATAACGAGTACGGTGATTCGGCGGTTGGCTCACGATTTACCGATCAACTGTGGCATGCCAGCGTGTCCACTGTGGGCTGGCGGGTAGATTCATCACTCGGTTATCTGCGCCCGTGGGCACAGGTAAGCTATAACCATCAGTACGGCGAGAACTTGTGGAAAGCCCAGTCCGGGATGAGGGCGAATACTGCATCGGGCCAGGATAGCAACTGGATGGATATTACCGTCGGTGCCGATATGCCAATTAGTAAAAATATGGCGGCATTTGCTTCGATGTCACAAGCAGAAGGTTTAACCACTGGCGAGGCCTATATTTATAACGTCGGCGTTAGTGCGAAATTCTGATCATTGATTTAACCTTGAACACTGATAATTAACATCTAATTATCAGTGTTTACGCAGCCTCCATTGATAGTAATTACTAACCGTTCAAAAAATTAAGACAACGTCCAGGTCATTCATTCCCTCTCAGAGGCATTTCATTCCGGCCTGAGTGCATCTCATGCCTTTTTCTCCTGGAATAAAATGCACTTCGTTACTCTTGGCAGCAGAAGATTTCTCTTAAATTTTGCGGACATCTGCCATGAATAATGCCAACTACAACCGTACACGCTGGTTAACTCTGATCGGCACCATCATTACTCAGTTTGCCCTCGGTTCCGTTTATACCTGGAGCCTGTTCAATAGCGCGCTGTCGCAAAAACTGGGTGAGCCAATCAGCCAGGTGGCGTTCTCCTTTGGTTTGTTAAGCCTTGGCCTTGCGATTTCTTCCTCCGTCGCAGGGAAATTGCAGGAACGTTTTGGTGTTCGTAACGTGACGATGGCTGCTGGTGTGCTGCTGGGTGTCGGCTTCTTCCTGACCGCTCACTCCGACAACTTGCTGATGTTATGGCTGAGCGCTGGTGTGCTGGTAGGCCTCGCTGATGGCGCAGGTTACCTGATAACACTCTCTAACTGCGTGAAGTGGTTCCCGGAGCGTAAAGGTCTGATTTCCGCCCTTGCCATTGGTTCATACGGCCTCGGCAGCTTAGGTTTTAAATATATCGACAGCCATTTGCTGGCAACCGTTGGCCTTGAGAGCACCTTTATGATTTGGGGTGGGCTGGCAATGGTGATGATTCTGTTCGGTTCAATGCTGATGAAAGATGCGCCATTGCAGGAAGTGAAAACAGTGAATGGTGTGACTGAAAAAGATTACACCCTTGCAGAATCTATGCGTCAACCACAGTACTGGATGCTGGCAATTATGTTCCTGACTGCCTGCATGAGTGGTTTGTATGTCATTGGTGTAGCGAAAGATATTGCCCAGGGTATGGTGCATTTGACTGCTGAATCTGCGGCTAACGCAGTCACTGTTATCGCCATTGCTAACCTGAGCGGCCGTTTAGTGCTTGGCATTCTGTCTGATAAAATCGCCCGCATCCGCGTTATCACTATCGGCCAGGTGATTTCTTTAGTCGGTATGGCGGCACTGCTGTTCGCCCCACTCAACGAAGCGACTTTCTTCGCAGCGATAGCTTGTGTGGCCTTTAACTTCGGCGGCACCATCACCGTTTATCCATCACTGGTCAGTGAGTTCTTTGGGCTGAATAACCTGACTAAAAACTACGGTGTGATTTACTTAGGGTTTGGTATTGGCAGCATCTGCGGTTCGATTATCGCGTCGGTCTTTGGCGGCTTCTATGTCACCTTCTGCGTTATCTTCGCGCTGCTGATTTTGTCCCTGGCGATTTCCACGACTATCCGTACGCCGGCACGAGAAGTTCTGCAACAAGCTCACGCTTGATAACCCTATATTAATGCCGCAAACCATGCCGCCGTGATGTTATACGGCGGCATAATTCATTGTGAAATCCCCGAAGTCATCCTTCCTTGTGTCTGTTCATTGTTATGTCGTCTAAAACGGTAAATCAGAGCGGAGAAATGTAAACAGCATCCCGGTTTAGGATTTTTGCCGATACTTTTTGCCAGCCCTATGCTCTACTAATCCGTTCCAAAAACTGGTTAATAATCGTCCTGAACGGGACTTTATTTTTTCATCGCTCAGAATTTTCCAGTCTAAAGGGAGTCTGAGTGGTGTTTATGACATTTCTTTTTTTGCTTTATTTTTTCGGACAACTGCATGAATTACGTTAAATCGATGACCCAACAGAAGCTGTGCTTACTGTTAGCGGTGTACATCGGACTATTTTTAAACCTTTCGGTTTTTTACCATCGTTTCGAAGGATTCATTCGGGAATTTAGCGGATTAAAAGCTGTCGCTATGCTGGCTGAAATCGCGGCATGCGTGCTGGTCACCTTCTTTTTGCTTCGTTTGTTATCGTTGTTTGGCCGCGCAATTTGGCGAATTTTCGCCACCCTGGTTGTGGTGTTCTCTGTTGCCGCCAGCTACTACATGACGTTACTTAATGTCGTCATTGGCTACGGGATTATTGCCTCGGTCATGACCACCGATATCGACCTTTCGAAAGAAATTGTCGGTTATCAGTTCGTGATGTGGATGATTTTGGTCAGCGTTATCCCGCTGGCGCTCATTTGGGGTAGCAACACGCGTGACACGCTGCTTCATCAGTTAAAAACACCGGGCCAACGGATCAAAAATGTGGCCATTGTGCTGCTGGCCGGGCTGATGGTTTGGGCGCCGTTGCGTTGGCTGGATAAACAACAAAACCGCACTGAGAAACGCTCGACCGTTGATATGCCGAGCTATGGTGGCGTGGTCGCTAACTCATATCTGCCATCAAATTGGGTTTCCGCATTAGGTCTTTTTGCCTGGGCTCAGGCTGATGAATCGACAGATAACAACTCGCTGATGAATCCAGCAAAGAAGTTCACTTATGTCGCGCCCAAAGAGCTGGATGATACCTATGTGGTGTTTGTGATTGGCGAAACGACACGCTGGGATCACATGGGGATTTTGGGTTATGACCGTGATACCACACCAAAACTCGCCAAAGAGAAAAACCTCGTCGCTTTCCGTGGCGAATCCTGCGATACCGCCACCAAGCTTTCATTGCGCTGTATGTTTGTGCGTGAAGGTGGCGCGGAAGACAACCCGCAGCGGACGTTAAAAGAACAGAACGTGTTTGCTGTCCTTAAGCAACTTGGCTTTAGTTCTGAGCTGTTTGCGATGCAAAGTGAAGTGTGGTTCTACGGTAATACCATGGCAGACAACTTCTCTTACCGTGAGCAAATCGCTGCTGAACCGCGTAACAGCGGCAAACAAGTCGACGATATGTTGCTGGTTGAGGAGATGAAGCGTTCGGTTGATAAGCATCCTGACGGCAAACATCTTATTATTCTGCACACTAAAGGTTCGCACTTCTCCTATGTGCAACGCTATCCGCGCAGCTTCGCTAAATGGGCTCCTGAGTGCGTCAGTATTGATTCAGAGTGCAGTAAAGAGCAGTTGATTAACGCATTCGATAACTCGGTGCTGTACACCGATAAGGTGCTGGATAGCGTGATATCTGAGTTACGAGATAAACGGGCGATTATTTTCTACGCCTCGGATCATGGCGAATCGATTGATGAGAAGAAACATCTGCATGGTACGCCACGTAACATGGCGCCACCTGAGCAATTCCGTGTGCCGTTGTTAGTCTGGGCTTCCGATAAATATCTGGAAAACCCGGAGCGGGCACGTGAGTTTGAGCACATGCAGGCACAAGCGAAAATGAAAGTGCCGCACCGCCATGTGGAGTTGTATGACACCATTTTGGGTTGCCTGGGATACACATCGCCGGACGGCGGTATTAACCAGAATAACAACTGGTGCCATGTGCCGAACAAGGCGAAACAGTAACTTTTTTGCCACATATGCTGGAATTTGAATCAAACGGACATAATTTTAAGTATCAGGGATTGACGGCTAAAACGGTGCGCAGTAAGATGCGCTCCGCATTCGGCGAGTAGCGCAGCTTGGTAGCGCAACTGGTTTGGGACCAGTGGGTCGGAGGTTCGAATCCTCTCTCGCCGACCAAATTCAAGAAAACCCAATCGAAAGATTGGGTTTTTTTACGTCTGTAGTTTATGGGTTTCGCGCAAATGGTGGATGACGCTAACGCTTATCCACCCTACCAAATCAAAATCGAACCGTAGGTCGGATAAGCGTTAGCGTCATCCGACAAAACACCCGCATTGCTAATGCAGCGCATTAAAACTGCTCACCACATTGTTATAGCTGCGGGTCACTCTTCCCACCGAGCCTTTCACCATCCATTCAGTGACACCGCCAATCTGGCCTTTCTCGCCTTCGGTATAAGGAACGCTATTCTGATGTCGCTGAATGCGTTCTGCTAATAACTTGTCGTATTGGTCAGCCGCATCGAGCAGGAAGCTATAACGAATCAGGCTGGAATTATTTGATGACGGCGCTGCTTTATAACATTCTTGCGCCGCGCTAATCAGCGAATTGAGCTGCACCAACTGTAATTGTGCTTCTTCCGGGATAAACGTATCTTTGCTCACTATTTGTGTTGCTTTACTGGCATGAATAATAAGGGCGAGTGAATAATAGATTAATGTTTTCCCCTGGTTTTTTTCTATATCGGAAAGTGTGTTCAGGTAATTTTTAATATCACTTTCAGCTAAATTATCGCTCCAGTATGGGAAATCGCCATTTTGAATAGTCCCCGGGATTTTCGGAAGGTCACTACACAGGGCATGCCGGGTGTCTGTCTGTTCGGCACTGGCGCTTTCAGAAGTTTTAGGCTACTTATCATCACATCCAGAAATTAATAAGCCTGCAAAAATGGTACTAATTAGAATTTTAGATGCTTTCTTGTGAAAGCATTCCTTGCGTAAATACATATTAATTCCAGGCGGAAAGACTCAAACATATTAATAATGCTGTAGCACGGTCAAGAATTATTCCGTACTAAAATAGGCTTGTTATTTATATTCCTTTAGTTGTTTTAATTTTTGGCACCAGTTATCCGCACCGGCATGACGACCTGTTTAACGACCAAAAGTGGGTTTCTGCCGCGGTTTGCGTTGTATCAACCTCGTGTGGACGATTTTGTGACATTTTCCATTGTATTTTGTTATGGAAAATCGTGGTTTATTACCTCGATGCTTATGTTTCATACCAGCATGATTCGCTGTAAGAGAAGTGGATCACAAAACATATCGTTCAGATAATCAGCATTCGGCAATAATTTTTACAGAAATGACACATCTGAATACGACTGTAGGTCGACTTTTAATCAGTGGAATATTCTATAAACATGGCAGTAGCATAAATTTCCCTGCTGGAAATAGAGCGACAGGCTTTTTTTTAACTTTGTTCGCCGATTCTCACCTCGGTTGTAAATCCCCCTTACCTATATTGACGTTTTACTCATCTATTGACAGATTGTAGGGCGTGAGGGGCAAATTATGGACAGTCCGCACTACCACACAGCTAGCCTGACGAAAGGAACCCCTGGTCTCACCATCGCCTCCGGGCACACCGAACGGACCGCACTCCAATAACAAAGGTCTAACGGATAAAAACAACACGACACATGTCCCGATAGATTTCTTATGTCAGCCAACAAAGCGGTAATAAGAATGAATAAGGGAACATCACAACGGAGCAGAAGAATGAGTCTTTCCTTGAAGAAGTCAGGGATGCTGAAATTTGGTCTGAGCCTGGTGGCCCTGACCGTAGCAGCTAGCGTTCAGGCAAAAACCCTGGTTTATTGCTCAGAAGGTTCCCCAGAAGGTTTTAACCCTCAGCTGTTCACCTCTGGTACCACTTACGATGCCAGCTCAGTGCCAATTTATAACCGTCTGGTTGAATTCAAAACCGGCACCACCGAAATCATCCCTGGTCTGGCTGAGAAATGGGAAGTTAGCGAAGACGGCAAAACCTATACCTTCCACCTTCGTTCAGGTGTGAAGTGGCAGGACAACAAAGATTTCAAACCAACACGCGATCTGAATGCTGATGACGTGGTGTTCTCGTTCGATCGTCAGAAGAATGCTAACAACCCGTACCACAAAGTTTCTGGCGGCAGCTACGAATACTTCGAAGGCATGGGCTTATCTGACCTGATCAGCGAAATTAAGAAAGTGGACGACAATACCGTTCAGTTCGTGCTGACGCGCCCAGAGTCGCCATTCCTGGCAGATCTCGCGATGGACTTCGCCTCTATTCTTTCCAAAGAATACGCTGACAACATGATGAAAGCCGGCACGCCGGAAAAAACTGACCTGAACCCAATCGGTACCGGTCCGTTCCAGCTGCTGCAATACCAGAAAGATTCTCGCATTCTGTACAAAGCGTTCCCGGGCTACTGGGGCACCAAGCCGCAGATCGACCGTCTGGTGTTCTCCATCACGCCTGATGCTTCTGTGCGTTACGCAAAACTGCAGAAAAACGAGTGCCAGGTTATGCCGTATCCAAACCCGGCTGACATCGCTCGCATGAAAGAAGACAAGAGCATCAACCTGATGGAACAGGCTGGCCTGAACGTGGGTTACCTGTCTTTTAACACCGAGAAGAAACCGTTTGATGACGTAAAAGTGCGTCAGGCGCTGACTTACGCGGTGAACAAAGAATCGATCATCAAAGCGGTTTACCAGGGCGCAGGCACTGCGGCTAAAAACCTGATCCCACCAACCATGTGGGGTTACAACGATGACGTGAAGGATTACACCTACGATCCTGAAAAAGCGAAAGCGCTGCTGAAAGAATCAGGCCACGCTGAAGGCTTCACCGTTGACCTGTGGGCAATGCCAGTACAACGTCCGTACAACCCGAACGCTCGCCGTATGGCTGAGATGATTCAGGCTGACTGGGCGAAAGTCGGTGTGACCGCCAAAATCGTAACCTACGAGTGGGGCGAGTATCTGAAACGCGCCAAAGCAGGTGAGCACCAGGCTGTGATGATGGGCTGGACTGGCGACAATGGGGATCCGGATAACTTCTTCGCCACCCTGTTCAGCTGTGCAGCGGCGAAAGACGGTTCTAACTACTCTCGCTGGTGCTACAAGCCGTTTGAAGAGCTGATTCAACCTGCGCGTGCTACTGACGATCACAACAAGCGTATCGAGCTGTACAAGCAAGCTCAGGTCGTGATGCATGATCAGGCTCCGGCGCTGATCGTTGCTCACTCCACGGTATACGAGCCAGTGCGCAAAGAAGTGAAAGGTTACGTGGTTGACCCATTGGGCAAACACCACTTTGAGAACGTGTCAGTAGAATAATACTGGTAGATATCCCCCTCACCCCGCCCCTCTCCCTTAGGGAGAGGGAGGAGATCGAGAGGGATTTTTTCCCTCTCCTGGGGGAGAGGGCTAGGGTGAGGGCGACAAGTCCAACAACCCGACGCCATCCTCCAGGTTTGTGGAAATTTTTGTGAGCAATACAATCCTGCCTCAATTTATGCTAACCGTCAGATTTCTGGTTGCAGGAAGGCGGCAAGCTCGGGAATCCTCAGGAGCTTACTTGAGTAAGTGACTGGGGTGACTGAGTGAAGCCAACGCACCTGTGGCCTGAAAGATGAGGGTTAGGGCGGGAGATTACAGAGAATCCGGGTTATGTTGCAGTTCATCCTCCGACGTCTGGGATTAGTTATCCCCACGTTTATCGGTATTACCCTTCTTACCTTCGCCTTCGTGCACATGATTCCCGGTGACCCGGTGATGATTATGGCCGGTGAGCGCGGTATCTCTCCTGAACGTCATGCTCAGTTGTTGGCCGAACTTGGCCTCGACAAGCCGATGTGGCAGCAATACATCCACTATATTTGGGGTGTGATGCACGGCGACCTGGGCATTTCGTTAAAAAGCCGTCTTCCAGTCTGGGACGAATTCGTTCCACGCTTTAAAGCGACCATGGAACTCGGTGTCTGCGCGATGATGTTTGCCGTTGCCGTGGGTATTCCGGTTGGCGTGCTGGCGGCGGTTAAACGTGGTTCCGTGTTTGACCACACTTCGGTGGGCCTTGCGCTGACAGGCTATTCAATGCCTATTTTCTGGTGGGGTATGATGTTAATCATGCTGGTTTCCGTCTACTGGAACCTCACCCCGGTATCAGGGCGCGTTAGCGATACGGTATTCCTCGACGACACCTTGCCGCTCACCGGTTTCATGCTGATAGACACCGCCATATGGGGCGAGCCAGGCGACTTCATCGACGCCGTGGCGCATATGATTTTACCCGCCATCGTGCTTGGTACGATTCCGTTAGCGGTTATCGTGCGTATGACTCGCTCGTCAATGCTGGAAGTGCTCGGCGAAGACTACATCCGTACCGCTCGCGCCAAGGGTTTGACCCGCATGCGCGTTATCGTGGTTCATGCGCTGCGCAACGCCATGTTGCCAGTCGTGACGGTTATCGGCTTGCAGGTTGGTACGTTGCTGGCGGGTGCCATCCTGACGGAAACCATCTTCTCCTGGCCGGGCCTTGGCCGCTGGCTGATTGATGCATTGCAACGTCGTGACTACCCGGTAGTACAGGGCGGCGTATTGTTGGTTGCGACGATGATTATCCTCGTGAACCTGATCGTCGACTTACTGTACGGCGTGGTGAACCCGCGTATACGCCATAAGAAATAAGGGGCCATCATGACGCAATCAACTGAAAAAACAGTCACTGAGAGTAAAGTAGCCGCAGCGCCAGTCCCAATGACGCCGTTCCAGGAATTCTGGCACTACTTTAAACGTAATAAAGGGGCGGTCATCGGCCTGGTGTATGTCACCGTGATGATCTTAATAGCAATCTTCGCCAACGTTCTCGCGCCGCACGGTCCTGCTGAACAGTTCCGTGACTCGTTGCTGCACCCGCCGGTCTGGCAAGAAGGTGGTAGCTGGCAGTTCCTGCTCGGGACTGACGACGTTGGCCGCGACATCATGGCGCGCCTGATGTACGGTGCGCGCCTGTCGCTGCTGGTCGGCTGCCTGGTGGTGGTGCTGTCGTTGGTTATGGGCGTGGTACTTGGCCTGATTGCGGGCTACTTCGGTGGCCTTATCGACAACATCATCATGCGCATTGTCGACATCATGCTGGCACTGCCAAGCCTGCTGTTGGCGCTGGTGTTAGTGGCAATCTTCGGCCCGTCTATCGTCAACGCTTCGCTGGCACTGACCTTCGTTGCGCTCCCACACTATGTGCGACTGACGCGCGGTGCGGTGCTGGTGGAAGTCCACCGCGACTATGTCACCGCTTCTCGCGTGGCGGGTGCAAGCCCGATGCGCCAGATGTTCATCAACATTTTACCGAACTGCCTGGCACCGCTTATCGTGCAGGCCTCGCTTGGTTTCTCTAACGCCATTCTCGATATGGCCGCTCTCGGCTTCCTCGGCATGGGTGCGCAACCGCCAACACCGGAGTGGGGCACCATGCTCTCCGACGTGTTGCAGTTCGCACAAAGTGCCTGGTGGGTGGTCACCTTCCCAGGTGTCGCAATCCTGCTGACGGTGCTGGCATTTAACCTGATGGGTGACGGGCTGCGTGATGCGCTCGATCCTAAACTCAAGCAGTAAAGGGCTACGTAATGGCGTTATTGAATGTAAATAAATTATCGGTGCATTTCGGCGACGAAAAGACACCGTTCCGTGCCGTAGACCGCGTGAGTTACAGTGTAAATCAGGGCGAAGTTGTCGGTATTGTTGGGGAATCTGGTTCCGGTAAATCCGTCAGCTCGCTGGCGATTATGGGGCTGATTGATTATCCAGGCCGCGTAATGGCGGAAAAACTGGAATTTAACGGCCAGGATCTACAAAAGATTTCTGAGAAAGAGCGTCGTAACCTGGTCGGTGCCGAAGTGGCGATGATCTTCCAGGACCCGATGACCAGCCTCAACCCTTGCTACACCGTCGGTTTCCAGATTATGGAAGCCATCAAGGTGCACCAGGGCGGCAACAAGAAAACCCGCGTTCAGCGAGCTATCGACCTGCTGAACCTGGTGGGTATTCCCGATGCGGCTTCGCGTCTGGACGTTTACCCGCACCAGCTTTCCGGCGGTATGAGCCAGCGCGTGATGATCGCGATGGCGATTGCCTGTCGTCCTAAGTTGTTGATTGCCGACGAACCAACCACCGCGCTGGACGTCACTATCCAGGCGCAAATTATCGAGCTGTTACTGGAACTGCAGCAGAAAGAGAACATGGCGCTGATTCTGATCACCCATGACCTCGCGCTGGTAGCGGAAGCGGCACACAAAATCATCGTGATGTACGCCGGGCAAGTGGTGGAAACGGGTGCATCGCAAGATATCTTCCGTGCGCCGCGCCACCCGTACACTCAGGCGCTGCTGCGTGCACTGCCTGAATTTGCGCAGGACAAAGCGCGTCTGGCCTCGCTGCCGGGTGTGGTTCCGGGCAAATATGACCGCCCGAACGGCTGCCTGCTCAACCCGCGCTGCCCGTATGCGACCGACAAATGTCGCAGCATAGAACCAGAACTGAACATGGTGGATAACGGGCGTCAGTCCAAATGCCACTTCCCACTCGATGATGCCGGGAGGCCAACGCTATGAGTACCGATAAGGCCACTGCGCAACCTCTGTTGCAGGCCATCGACCTGAAAAAACACTACCCGGTGAAGAAAGGCATTTTCGGCCAGGAACGCCTGGTGAAAGCGCTCGACGGCGTATCATTTGAGCTGGAACGCGGCAAAACGCTGGCGGTGGTGGGTGAATCTGGCTGTGGTAAATCCACGCTGGGCCGCCTGCTGACGATGATTGAAATCCCGACCGGTGGCGAGCTTTACTACCAGGGACAAGATTTGCTCAAGCCTGACGAAACAGCCGAAAAGCTGCGTCGCCAGAAAATCCAGATCGTCTTCCAGAACCCGTACGGCTCGCTGAACCCGCGTAAAAAAGTGGGGCAAATTCTTGAAGAGCCGTTGCAAATCAACACCAGCCTGAGCAAAGCCGAACGCCGTGAAAAAGCGTTGGCGATGATGGCGAAAGTCGGCCTGAAAACCGAGCATTACGACCGCTACCCGCATATGTTCTCCGGCGGCCAGCGCCAACGTATTGCTATCGCCCGCGGCCTGATGCTCGACCCGGACGTGGTGATTGCCGATGAACCGGTATCGGCACTCGATGTTTCCGTGCGCGCGCAGGTTCTGAACCTGATGATGGATTTGCAGCAGGAAATGGGGCTGTCGTATGTGTTCATCTCCCACGATTTGTCGGTGGTGGAACACATCGCTGACGAAGTGATGGTGATGTACTTAGGCCGCTGTGTGGAGAAGGGCACCAAAGACCAGATCTTCTCTAACCCGCGCCACCCGTACACCCAGGCGCTGCTATCTGCTACACCACGCCTGAACCCGGACGACCGCCGCGAACGCATCAAACTCACCGGTGAGCTGCCAAGCCCGCTGAATCCACCACCAGGCTGCGCGTTCAACGCCCGCTGCCGCCGCCGCTTTGGGCCGTGCACGCAGTTGCAGCCACAGCTCAAAGAGTACGGTGGCCAGCTGGTGGCTTGCTTTGCTGTTGATCAGGATGAGAACGGGGAAATTCGGTAGGACGAGTGGGAGTCTGTAGACTCCGTTGTTTTTCCGTTCACCTGTACATCTGGTTATCTCTGTAACCGTTGCACACGGTGAACGTGCCAGGGGAGTTACGCCACTCCCCTGGCGGCCCCGGCGCCCGGCAAATAAATCGCCGCTGCGCGGTAAACCCCGATTATTTCCCCAACATGCAGGGTCGTTTCCGACGGCGCAACCCTGCCTGAAGGGGAAAAATCGGTGCGATTTAAGCCGGGAACAAGGGCGTCGCTGTAAGATTAGGGAAAACACGGGCTTTCGTAGGGCGGATAAGCTTGCGTCATCCGCCAGAATTAAGCAAAAACACCACTTCCCCCCGATAAAAAGAAGATGTTGCCAGCCGGGTCTGCCAGTTTTTATCCCATTCACCGTTTTGCACCAGGCCAATCTTAAATGGCACGCGCAACTTTAGCAGTGCGGGCAAATAGCGTTGATACTCCTTCACCGTGGTTTTACCCTGATAAGTCTGGATAACCAACTCATCAATAGGCAGAGCATTGAGCTGTTGAATACTGCCCGTCTTTGCCCAATCCAGTAAACCGGTGACGCCCAGCGCAAAACGTTTATCCAGTTTATGGCGAACCCGTAACAGAAATTTTTGGTAGTCCTGCAAGCGGTAGGTTCCAGCATCAAAATCGATTTGCAAACCCACAACATGGTTCCCGGCTGCCGCCCACTTACCGGGTAAATCCAGCACACTGTTGAGAATATCATCAGGTACATCAAGGGTGGTGGTGCGAACGGTTACCCACACGGATGGAAACGCGAGGGGAGTACGAGGTACCCCAAGCTTGATAAATTTGGCGCGGTTTTGACGAGAGACAATCTCACCCTGATGCAGGTACACCACTTGTGCATTCTGCAACACGGGCTGTGAGCTGACCCCCGACCACAGCCAGTACGCCGTATATTCCTGATGTTTCGCTTCGCTGGGCATTGCTGGCGGCACAATAGTCGCCAGCAATAACAATAACGTTACCAGTAATAGCTGAGCAGTTTTTCCCACTGGTTACCTTTGTATTTGGTTTTCAATACGGTAAACCAATGTTTACGTGTTTCTGGTTTCACCTCTTCACCGCCACAGTCGTTGTAACCAGACGGGGAATAGCACATCACCGCCCGGTAAAGCGCATAGGTCTTATCTTCGGGTTCCGCTTTCGGATCGTTAATTATCTGCTGATAATAAGCCTGGCGATCCGGAGAGTTGCTTAACGCAGGTTTTGCTATCGCATCGCCCAGTAAGTCATTGCCACCGCCTTCAGCTTCCGTATCAATGTGTGCCGCGGTGTTGCGGAAAAACTCACCCAGGCAATTAAGTGCATGCGCGTCGGTTTTTCTTGCGATGAGTGTTTTCACCGTGTCATCCAGCGAGGCACAGAAATAACCCTTCTCGGCCCGTTCCCCATTCCAGTTAAAGATATCGAGATTGACATCATTGAACGCTTCAAGGGTGACTGGCTTAGTGATATGGCGACGTAGCGACTTATCCGTGTCGTAGCCTTCATAGTCACCCACCATCAGGTCGCGCATCAGCAGCGTATGCAGCGCGATGGTTTTCTCTTCATCATTTACCCCGTGGGTCGCCTGTTGTTGCAGCAGCGCTTTTGGCGCGGCAGTTTTCAGCACCAGCGAGCGATAACGCAGGTTTGTCACTGGACTGTCAGCGGCAAAAATAGCTTCTGGCTGCTGGTTGTTCACCATCACCGCCGCCAGATTCAGTTGTATATATTGCTGTTGTTCTACTGATTGAGTCAGACCAAGCAGATGTTTCCAGTGCGCCAGTGCCTCAGGCCACTGTTTCTGTGCTGCTAACGCGTCACCGTGCAGAACTTGCTGACTAAAGGCGAGTAGATCGCTGGAGGCTAACAAGTTGATAGAGGGGGTGGCTTCAATCACGGCGGCATAATTACCTTCATGATAGTAAAGCCAGGTGTTTTCCAAAAAGCTCCAGTACGGTTGCAACTCTGCGCTGGCAAATATCGGTTTCAGGCTATCAAGATTTTCGCGTGTCACCTCATACGACTTGTTCTGGCCTTGGTTATTCCGGAGCCAGCGTAACGTTTGGGTGAAAGTCAGCATCGGTGCCTGGGCGTCACTGATAAACGGCTCATAGTTACCGAAACTATCCCTGCTTTGGAATTTGTCATCCAGCTCAGAAATGACTTTATGCAATGAGTCTACGTCTGGTGCCTGGGCCAGGGCTTTTTCATACAGCGGGGCCAGTTGTTGCCAGTCTTGTAAGTACCAGTTAATTCTGCGCAAAAGCCCGCGAGCGGAATCTGCATAACGCCCTTCAGGCCAGGTCGCTAAATAGGCATTGGCATAATCACGAGCTTCGCTTGCTGCGCCAGTATCGATTTTAGTGGCATCAAACATGCCGTATTCATCAGTCGCCTTGACGGTGCTTTTGTTGAGTGCAACGCGCATCAGCATATAGCTTGATGTTTCAGCGACCCACGGCTGGCTGCTTTTCTGCAAAGCGGTGAACAGGCTATTTGCTTCCACAAAATCGCCAAGGTAAAAGACATTCGCCCCACGGAGATAATCAGAGAAAGCTGCCGTACGGGAGCCAGGTTCGATATCGAAAGCTTCAACCGGGAGGCGGCTATCCGCTTTGTCATAAGAGTTCAGAAAAATATTACCTCGCCATACAGCCAGATGATGACGGTCTTCTGGTTTTATCGTTGGGTCATCAAGCAGTGCCGCGAAGAATTGCTCTACAGATTGCAGGTTATTGGAAATATGGCGGTTTTCTGCGTCTTGATCGTGTTCCCAGGAGGAGGTATCGACGCCTAATGCTTGCGACATTTTGCTGAATGAGGTTTCAGCGACAGGGGCGGGTGTGGTGTTCTCAGTAGAGGGGGTTGCTGTTGGATGAGGTAGATCGTTGTAGCCGATAAATCCAAAGTGATAGCTTCTGCTGCGGGTAAAATCAGGAGGCACGGGCAGGCGAGGTAACGCCAGATTTTTGCGTGCCCCTTCAAGTTGGATCAAATTCACACGCGTATCGTTATCAATATTCAGCCAGGGTACACCGTTAAGCGGGCAATCATCTTGCCATCCACAGCCAAAATCATCATAGGAAGCCTGCGCGTTAAACGTTGTAGCCGCCGTTAACCCGACCAGGGCCATCGCCATCTTATGATTAATTTTCATTGCCTCTGAACATCCTTTTACATGATGAAGGTGCTGACAACAGCATTCTGAAAAACCATACAGAGTATACAGGCTATTATTTAAATGCTTCACCCTCAAAAATAGGTGTAGTCGTGCGGCATTTTTCCCTGAAGATGGTTATATGTTTTGGAAAAAACATCCCAATCATTAAATACTCTTCATCTATGTGAAATCACAGAAGAAAGCTGCTACCTTTTAAGGGGTAGCATTAAATATTACGCAATCACAAATCAAGACTGTTTCATGCTTAGCCGGGTATTAATAAGAAAAAAAGATGGAGCTAAGACCGCAGGTGCCTATATATTGGCTCGAAATATCGTTGTTTTTCCAAAATTGAATAATAAAAAAATGGAATTATAACGTTATGTAATTATTCATGGTTTATGAAGTCAATAAACCTTATTCATTGAGTTATTCACACATCAAATACAAATGTCTTATAAATCATGAGTATCGTAATGAAAAATTATGATGATTTGCAGCGTTTCAAAGATAAGACGCGTACAGGCTCTATCGACTTCAAAGATATGTCGGCGCAAAATCAGCAGTTATCGGACAGTAACTGGACGATAATCAAACAGTTAATGCATACCGAAGGCGATGACTCCGTGCTTTCCCATGCCGAAAGTATTTCCGTGCCAGCACCGCAAGCGGTAAAGGCTGATGAGTTCGATGCCAGCCATTTCAAGCCGCTGGTGGCGCAACCCATCAGCCAGTCAGCTTCTCAGGGCTCAATTCTCGACAGCCTGAACAGCGCGCTGCCAGAAAACAAAACCGAGTTATTTCAACCTGAGCAAAGCAAACACACTACCGCGACGCTGTTTGAACAACTGGCACCCGTCACCGCGCAGCCAGAACCGGTCATTGAACCGTTAAAAGAACCAATAAAAGAAACCGTAAAACCTGCCGCTGTCGCTGCGCCGCAGGGCTACGCACCGGTAAAAACAGAACCCGTGCGTTTTGACAAATTGTTCGCAGCAAAAGGGAGTACGGCGCGCAACCATCCCGCTAAAGACTTACCGCTGCAACCGTTGCTGGAGATGATCGCTTCATGCCGCTAGTGTGTGTGTGCTCGCCAAAAGGCGGGGTAGGAAAAACCACAGTTACCGCCAATCTGGCGTATGCGTTGGCTCGCGCAGGTAGCAAGGTGTTAGCCATTGATTTTGATGTGCAAAACGCGCTGCGTTTGCATTTTGGCGTGCCTTTATCTGATGGCCGTGGCTATGTGGCTAAAGCTATCGAATCGGCAGACTGGAGCCAGTCGGTTTTGACTGCCGGCAGCAATATGTTCGTGCTGCCGTATGGTGATGTCAGCGAAGAACAGCGCCTTGAATTTGAGCAGCGCCTGAGCACCGACAGCCATTTCCTGATGCGTGGATTAAGCACTTTGCTTAACTACCCGGGCCTGGTCATTATTGCCGATTTCCCACCAGGCCCAAATCCGGCGTTAAAAGCGGTTTCGCGACTGGCTGACCTGCATCTGGTGACCATGCTGGCAGATACCGCTTCGCTATCATTGTTGCCGCACATTGAAAATCATCGTCTGATTGGCGAACCGCTAAACAATAAAGCCGGATACTATTTTATCCTCAACCAGAGTGACAACCGCCGCCATATAAGCCGCGATGTCACGGCATTTATGCAGCAGCGTCTGGGTGATCGTCTACTTGGCGTTATTAACCGCGATGAAAGTGTGGCGGAAGCCAATGCTTCTCAGCAATCAATATTCGATTTTAGTCCGGCTTCCGCTGCGGCTTTTGATATTGAACTTATCAGTAAGCGAGTCGCAGGTATTCTCGACATAAAAATTGGTGATGGCGCGGTACATACCGGCCTGAGAACGTCAAATTTCTGACAATCATCCAGGATGTCCTATGAAAAAGGTCCTGTTTTATTTACTGCTATTGGTGTTAGCGCCAATAGCAGTCCTGATCATCATTACGCCTATGGACAGCCAGAAGCAGTATATCTTTGGCTTTATCAGCCTGGCGATTCTGTTTTTATTAGGCTTCAGCAAAAAGCACAGCGTGTCGATAATCATGATGCTGGTTTCAGTCTTGATGTCGACGCGTTATATTTATTTTCGTGCTACCCAAACGCTGCACTTTAATTCCGAAATAGAGGCCATCCTCGGTATAGGGTTATTTTTAGCCGAGCTGTATATCTGGGTCATCTTATTACTGAGCTATTTGCAAACCTCGTTCCCATTAAAACGGGGGATTGTGCCGCTACCGGACGACACCTCTAAATGGCCGACGGTCGATATTTATATTCCCAGCTATAACGAAAGCCTCGATGTGGTTCGCGATACGGTTCTGGCCGCGCAATGTATCGACTACCCGCGCGATAAAATCAAAATCTACCTGCTTGATGACGGTAAGCGGCGCGAGTTTGCGGTGTTTGCCGCCGATGTGGGCGTGGGCTATATCACGCGTAACGATAACTCACACGCCAAAGCCGGTAACCTCAACCACGCCATGAAACTCACTCACGGCGAGTTGATCACGGTCTTTGACTGTGACCACGTTGCGACGCGTATCTTCCTGCAAGCCACTGTAGGTGCATTCCTGAAAGACCCGAAACTGGCGCTGTTGCAGACACCACACTATTTCTATTCACCCGATCCGTTTGAACGTAACTTATCGGGCGGGCAAAACATCCCCAACGAAGGTTCACTGTTCTACGGCCCCATCCAGCAGGGGAACGATAACTGGAACGCCACTTTCTTCTGCGGTTCATGTGCCGTAATTCGCCGTAGTGCGCTGGAAGAAATCGGCGGATTTGCCGTGGAAACCGTGACCGAAGATGCGCATACCGCGCTGAAAATGCAGCGCCTGGGCTGGAAATCTGCCTTCCTGGATATTCCGCTGGCGGCGGGACTGGCGACTGAACGTCTGGTGCTGCACGTGATTCAGCGTACCCGCTGGGCGCGCGGCATGACGCAAATCTTCCGTATGGATAACCCGTTATTTGGCCGTGGCCTGACGTGGCAACAGCGTTGTTGTTACCTCAGTGCGATGCTCTATTTCCAGTTCGCTTTGCCGCGTGTGGCGTTCGTCACCGCACCACTGGCGTACTTACTGTTTAACTTGAACATCATTCATTCCTCGGCAAGCCTGATCTTTGCTTACGCGTTGCCGCACCTGATCTTGAGCATTTATCTCAACTCGCGCATGAACGGGCGCTACCGCTACAGTTTCTGGGGCGAGATTTATGACATGGTGCTGGCGTTCCACCTGGTTCTGCCCACGGTTATCACCATGCTGTTCCCAAAACGCGGCAAGTTTAACGTCACGGATAAAGGTGCGCTGCTGAACGTGGGCTACTTCGATTTCAGCGTGGTGCGGCCTCATGTGATTATCGCGGTGTTGCTGGCGGTGGCGGTTGTCGCCGGGATTGTGCGTGCTTGTGCGCATGACTACTTTGGTGTTGACCCGAATGTTATCGCGCTGAACGTCGGTTGGGGGTTGTACAGCCTGGTGTTCCTGCTGGCGGCGATTGCCGTCGCCCGCGAAACGCGCCAGACGCGAAAAACCATCCGTATTGATGTTGAAGTCCCGGTGGTTATTCACTACGCCAGTGGAATATCTTCCCGTAGCAACACTATCGATTTGTCGATGGGCGGCTGCCAAATCGCAGTGCCGGATGACCGCCATCTCAATGATGAAATCGAAGAAATCGAGCTGCAACTGAAGTCCGGCTCTATCAGCATTCCGGTGAAAGTGATCGCTTGCGACGAGCAGGCCATTCGCCTGATGTTTGAAGAGATTCCACTGGACAGGCGTCGTGAACTGGTGCGTGTGGTTCTGGCGCGTGCCGATGCGTGGATTCGTCCGCCAAAACCGCAGGACAACCCGTTCCGTTCCCTGCTGATCATTATTCGTTGTGTGTTTGACCTGTTCTGGCTGACGTTCAAATCGCGCCGCGAAAACCGTCGCCTGCGCCAGGAAGAAGCCAAACGTATGGAAGAAGCCCGCGAGGACAACGTTGCATGAAAGGGATGAGTATAAAGCTTTGCCAGTTGTTGCTCGCGTTGACGGTTTTGGCCTCACCGGTTATGGCGGAAGACGCCGCGACGGTGGAGTCACAAATTCCCCTGGATTTACCTGCACCCGACGCGGCCTTTGCACCAGGCGCTGCATCGGTATCGGAAACTGCACCAGCTCCGGCAGTGGATGCACCCACGCCATCGGTGTTTACGCCTGGCAACGTGAGTAGCATTACCGTGGCGCAAATGGGCCAACCACGTGGCGTTATGCTCAGCGGTGGGCAGTTGCAGGCGGGTATTGATTTCACGTTGCCGACCGATCAGGTCATCACCAACGCACAACTTTACCTGAACCTGAAAGTCTCTCCGGCGATGGCGGCGCGCAATACTACGCTGCAACTGATGATGAACGGTCAGCCTCTGGGAACGGTGCCGTTGGGTTCTGCCGACAGCGATGTGTCCAACTATCAGCTGGAAATCCCGGCGGCGATGGTGGTGTCGAGCAATAACATCAGCTTTAAAATCAACGATGGCGATGCCCTGCTGTGCCTGCGCGACCTGTCTGATAAATACCAGGTCACCATCATGCCGAACACGCGGTTGGATCTGGAAGGTCAGCAGCTCAATATCGGTGCCGATCTCAGCCATTTCCCGCGCCCGTTCTTTGACTCAATGCAGATGACTCCCGCTTCATTGGAGTTTGCTTTCCCGGCAAAAACGCTGCCTGAACAAGTGAGCGCTGCGGCGTTGGTCGCCTCCTGGTTGGGCATTGAGGCGGATTATCGCGGTATTTCCTTTAACGCGTTATCCGACAAACTGCCTGAGAAAAACGGCATTCTGTTTGGCAAGCCCGGCGAGCAGATTGGCGGTCTGACCTTGCCTGAAACCCAAAAACCGATGCTGAAAATCATCGATAACCCAGGCAACCCGGTCTATAAACTGCTGTTGGTGGTGGGCAATTCCGACCAGCAATTGCGCGTTGCGGCGTGGCGTTTAACGCAGGGGAAATTCCCAGGGCAAACTGCAAGCACTGCGGTAGAAAACCAGACAATCCCAGTGAGCAAAGCCTATGACGCTCCGCGCTGGATCTCCACTGAACACCCGGTGCGTCTGTCCGAGTTGATGCGTAAAGACCAAAGCCTGACGGCGACCGGCATCTGGCACGAGCCATTAAGCGTGGCATTCCGCGCGGCTCCGGATCTGTTCTTGTGGGATGGCGACACCATCCCGGTGAAAATCGGCTATCGCTTCCCGACGGAAAACTGGATTGATGAAGAGCGTTCTTACCTTTCCCTGACGCTCAACGGCACTTTCCTGCATAACTTGCCGGTGAATAAGCAAGGCGCGCTGGAAACGCTGTGGCGCAAAGTGGGCGGCGATGCGCGCCAGGAAGAGTACAACCTGGCGCTGGAGCCGTACCTGATTTACGGCGATAACCAGTTGTCGCTGTACTTCAACATCCAGACCAAAGAATCGGCACCGTGTAGCGTGCTGCTCAATAACAACATTAAGAGCCGTATCTCCGACGATTCATGGATTGATTTGAGCAAAACGCGTCACTTCTCGTTGCTGCCAAACCTCTCTTACTTCGTGGGTGCGTCGTTCCCGTTCTCCCGCTTTGCTGACTTTGCCCATACCGTGTTGATGCTGCCAGAAAACCCTGGCGAGGCTGAAATCAGCACGCTACTGAATATGGCTGCCCGTTCGGGTAATGCAACCGGCACCTCGTTAAACAACAACACGGTGATGTTTGGCGTGCCAACGGCGGGCGCAAACTTGCAACGCCTTGAACAGAGCCACGTGCTTTCCGTTTCGACCATCAATCAAAGCGCGTTTAACAAAACGCTGCTGGCACAGTCGCCGTTTAACAGCAACGAGCATTCGTTCGGCGTCCGTGAACGCTCAATCTGGCAAAAAATACAGCACTGGATTGAAGGTGACTGGGGATCGAAAGGCATTGCGGCTGACCGCTATTTCTCATCTAACGAAGCGTGGCGTGGGTTTGTCAGCTTCCGCTCGCAGTGGAACCCTGACCGTGTGGTGGTGATGGCGATTGGCAGTACCGACGAACAGCTTTCGCGGCTGCAAACCGACTTAAGTTCTTCGCGCATCAACGCCGGTATTCGTGGCGACGCCTCCATCATCACCGATGAAAACGGGGTGCGTAGCTTCCGTGTTGGCCAACAGTTCCCGAGCGGCCAAATGCCGTGGTACATGATGGTGGTCTGGTATGCCAACCAGCATTCAGCCCTGCTGGCCATTTTAGGTTTGTTGTTCGCCTCGGTTATTGGTTTGAGCTTGTACGCCCTGTTGAAAAAACGCGCGCATAAACGTCTTAATCCTCAGGATGATGGTAAGTAAAGGTGGTGCTCAATGAGTCATAAAAACAAAAACGCCCGCCGCTTGTTAACTCTGTGCTTCTTTGGCGGCCTGGCGTTTAGCGCGACCGCTGCGGAAAACAACCCGGCGTTAAAAGCGTTGTTTGACCAGGCCAATTACTGGCATGAAAAGTCACATGACGAGCTGGCAAAAGACGCGTTGCAGAAAGTGTTGATGGTTGATGCCAATAACACCCAGGCGATGTACCTGATGGCGCTGTGGGCACAGCAAGCCGGGGATATTAAAGGTGCCGCCCAATGGCGCGAACGCCTGGCTTCTGTTTCGCCACAAGACGGTAATTTGCAGGCGCTGGATAACGCTAAACAGATTCAGCAAATCCCGCGTGGGCAGCTGGATTTAGCGCGTCAGCAGGCGCGCAGCGGCAATATTCCCGCCGCCCTCGCCACCTGGCGCAGTTTGTTTAATGGCGACCAGCCGCCGCCGAGCCTCGCGCCAGAATATTACCTGACGATGGCGGGCGACAAATCGCTGTATCCGCAAGCGGTGGCTGGTTTACGCCAGTTTGCCGCGCAAAATCCGCAGGACAACGGCGGGCGTATTGCGCTTGGTAAAGTGCTGACCTACCAGGATGCCACGCGTCGTGAAGGCATGGACATCCTGCAAAATATGGCGAGCGGTAGCCAGGATGCCGATAAAGCTTTGCGCCAGGCGCTGTTGTGGCTCGGCCCAACTGCCAGCGACGAGCAGTATTATCAAACCTTCCTGCAACGCCATCCGAAAGATACGGTGGTGCAAGAGCACTACCGTAAAAGTGTTGGCGGTGCCGCAAAAGGCGAAGGGTTTAACGCGCTCAATAGCGGCAACACCGAAGTGGCAAAAAACCAGTTTGAACAAGTGCTGCAAAACAACCCGCAAGACGCCGATGCACTGGCCGGGATGGGCTACATCGCGCAGCGTAAAGGCGATTACACCGCCGCCGCAGAATACCTGAATCGCGCCGCCAGGCAGGGTGGCGATCAATCTGGCGAGCGCAAACAACAAGCCGATGACGCCGAGTTTTACGGGCAACTGGCGAGCGCTCAGGCAGCATTCAAACAGGGCAATATTAGCCAGGCCCTGGCGCTCAGCGCACCTCTGGCGCAGCAAAGCGGTGAACGTGGAAATGCTGCGAAGTTATTCCGTGCGGATGTCCAGCGCCATAACAAAGATTACGCCGAGGCAGAGCAGACTTTACGCAGTATTTTGAGCGAACAACCGAATAATGGTGCCGCGCGCGAAAACCTCTATTACGTGTTGCGTGAGCAGAATAAAACCGCCGAAGCGCAAGCGATGCTGCAAACCCTGCCTGCCAGTTTGCAGGCCAAATTGCAGCCGCGCGTTTCTGGTGGTAATCCGGCCGATCCGCTGCGCCGCCAGGCACAGCAGGCCGCGGCAAATGGCAACCCGCAACAAGCCATCGCTATTTTGCAGCAGGGCGTGGCGCGTTATCCGTCCGACCCGTGGCTGCGTCTTGATTTAGCGCGCCAGCTCCAGAAACAGGGGCGTCGTGACGAAGCCAGCAATGTGATGGCGGCTTCTTTCCGGCCAAACGCCTCCAATACAGAACTGTACGCGGGGGCATTGTTTGCCAGCGAAAACAATGCCTGGCAGCAATCACAAACTTTATTGTCGCGTATTCCCGCGTCCAGCCAGACCAGCGACATGCGCAGCCTTGCGGCACGTGTGAACTACAATCTGCAAATGTCGGTAGCGGAACGCTACCTCGCGCAGGGCGATACGGTGGCGGCGGCGAATACCTTAAAAGCGCTGGCGATGCGCCCGCCGCAAAGCCCGGCAGATGCGGGTAAACTGGCGAAAATGCTGGCGCAAACCGGCGATGTCAGCACGGCGGTAACGATTGTGCGCGACAATATGCGCCGTGGCGTGCAGGGCAACGCCGGTGATTATGGCGACCAGATTGCGGTGCTGAACCAGGCCGGGCTGGGGCGTGAAGCGCAGGCGTTTCTGGCGAATCCAGAATTGCAGTCGCGCAGCACACCAACGCAGCTTGCCAGCGTTCGCAATGGCTACGTGATCAACGAAGCTGACCAACTGCGTACCCAGGGCAATTATGCGGCGGCGTACGATAAACTCATCCGTGCGATGCAGAACGACCCGCAAAACACCGACCTGATGTTTGCCATGGCGCGTCTGTATCAGTCCGGCAAAATGAACAAAGAAGCGGGCGTGGTTTACGACTACCTGATGACGCGTGACACGCCGCAACAAGATGCGCGCGCGGGTGCCATCGACGTGGCGCTCGCCAGTAAAGACGTCGATAAAGCGAAACAGCTGGCCACCGGGTTGCGCAACGATGAAACGCCGGATCGCCTGCTGTTACTGGCGCGCGTGGCCGAAGCCGATGGCAACCACCAGCAGGCGATGGGCTACCTGCGCACCGCGCGTGGCAAACTGCTTGGCCTGCAAGGAGCCGAAAGCGGCACCGCGCCAACGCTCGGAGGCCTGGCATTAGCCGATAACCCGTTCACCCCAAAAACCTCCGTCGCCCCACAAGCCACCGCCGCTAACTCGCTGTATGGCGAAGCGATGCCGTGGCAAGTCGCACAGCTGGCGCGTAATCCACAAACCGCACCGCCGGGTACCACGCGTACCGATCTGCCGGTCGAGACGGCACAGGCAGGCACCTTGCGCCAGGTGGATAACATGATGGAACAGCTGACCGACAAAACCGCCACCTGGGCGCGTGGTGCGGTGGCTGTGCGTGGGCGCGATGGCGAAAGCGGTCTGAGTAAACTCACTGAAATCAAAGCGCCATTGCAGTGGTCGACGGTGCCGTTTGGCGACTCACGTTTAGATCTTAACGTTACGCCAATCAGCCTGAATGCGGGCAGCTCGTCTGACGAATCCAGCCGCCGCTTTGGTACCGGCGCGTTGATTCAGGGGCAGGTGGGCGAGGAGCTGTATAACGCCTCAACCACCACGCCGCCAGAACTGCCCAATATCGACAAGATAAAAGTGCCTTCACAAGGCTCGCAAAGTGCTGCGGGTGTGGAAGTTGGGATGGCGTTAACCGGCGAACAGTACAAACTCGACGTGGGCTCCACGCCATTAGGCCAGGATTTAAATACCGTGGTCGGTGGTGTGCAGTGGTCGCCACAATTAACCGATTACCTGAAATTGATTCTGACCGGCGAACGACGTGCCGTGGTCGACAGCCTGCTTTCTTATGTCGGTGTGGAAGACAAATACAGCGGCAAAAAATGGGGCCAGGTCACCAAGAACGGCGGTAGCGCGCAACTAAGCTACGACGATGGCGATGCGGGTTTCTACGCGGGTGTGGGTTTGTATAACTACATTGGCGAAAACGTGCCGAGCAACGGCAATGTTACCGGGAATGCTGGCGTTTATATTCGCCCGTTCCATGCTGATGACCGCGAACTGAAAACCGGTATCAGCATGACGTATATGGATTTCTCGAAAAACCTCAGCTATTTCAGCTACGGGCAAGGTGGTTACTTTAGCCCGCAAGACTATATCAGCGTCTCCTTCCCGGTGGATTACACCCAGAAGTTTAATAACTGGGATATGTCGGTGGGCGCATCGTTGGGTTATCAGTCCTATAGCCAGAATCAAAGCCCGTACTTCCCGACCGATTCGGCGATGCAGGCACAACTGGAAAATTACGTCGCCAACGGCTTCGCGAAAGAAGCGTGGTACAGCGGCAGTAGCGAAAGCGGCATTGGCTATAATCTGCGTGCCGCAGCCGATTACAAAGTTAACAAAGACATGACGATTGGTGGTCAGGTGGGTTATGACACCTTTGGTGATTACAACGAAAGTACCGCACAGCTCTACTTCCGTTACCTGCTGGGGAATAATTAATCATGAATGACGCGCAGTTGTTGCAGTACTTTCAGAATCAGCAGACCCAACCGGGCTGGTTCTCTTTGCTCCACATCATGATTGATAGCATGGTGGCGAATGCGGGTGAAGAAGAAAGCCGCCCGTTTCTGATGCAAATGGGTGACACGCTGGCGGCACGTCACCCATTAGCATTAGCGCGAACTGTGGGCGAACTCGAATCACAGATAAATGTTCAGCTCGCCCGTTTCAACTGGGGCTATATTGATATCGAAGCCAGCGAAACGGCGATGCTCATTCGCCACATGGCTTTACCTGTTCCCGCAGACGAAGCGCAGCAAGTTTCCTGGAGTCACGCATTTAGCGCTGTTCTGGAAGGTGTCTACGCTCGTTGGTTACGCGATCAGGGCGGTAAACCGCATGTGTCGCTGTGGCGCGAGTCTTCACCGTCAGCAACAGTGGTACACTTTCGATATCAAAATAGTCGATGAGGTGCTTTGATGTTGCAGCGATGCAAAACGCTGATAGTGGCAGTTGTTGCCTTGTTCTTCTGCCAGCAAGCGCTGGCTGACACTGCCTGGGATAGCTACAAATCCCGTTTTTTAATGCCCGATGGCCGCATTGTCGACACCGGGAATAAAAACGTCAGCCACACCGAAGGCCAGGGTTTTGCCATGATGATGGCCGTGGCTAACGACGACCGTGCCAGTTTCGATAAAATGTGGAACTGGACGCGAAAAACGCTGAAAAACCCTGATAATGGTCTGTTCTACTGGCGATATAACCCCGTTGAAGCACAACCGATCACCGATAAAAACAACGCCGTCGATGGCGATACTTTTATCGCGTGGGCGCTGTTAAAAGCGGGCAACAAGTGGCAGAACCCCGATTATCTGAAAGAATCAGATGCCATCACTAAGGCGTTGGTTGCCCACAACGTTATCCGTTTTGCCGGTTACCAGGTGATGTTACCTGGCGCTAACGGTTTTAACCTCAACAGCTATGTGAATCTCAACCCCTCTTACTTTATCTTCCCGGCGTGGCAGGATTTCGCTAACCGCAGCCATTTAACGGTGTGGACGGATTTGATTAACGATGGGCAGAAACTGCTGGGGAAAATGCACTTTGGCGAGCCTCAGCTCCCGTCTGACTGGGTTTCGCTCTATTCCGATGGGCGTACTGTTCCGGCAAAACAATGGCCAGCGCGCTTTAGCTACGATGCGATTCGCGTTCCGCTGTATGTGTATTGGTTTAATCACAGCAGCCCAGAGTTACAGGCTTATAAAACCTGGTGGGGGCGTTATCCACGTGAGAAAACACCAGCCTGGGTGAACGTCACCACTGGCGATACCGCGCCGTATATGATGGATGGCGGGTTACTGGCGGTGCGTGATTTAGTGTTCCAGCCGGGGAGCGTTGCACAGCCGCAAATTACGGCGCAGGAGGATTATTATTCTGCGAGTTTGAAGATGCTGGTGGCGTTGTCGGTACGGTGATTTTTTGCCATCACCCTGGCAATTTTGTCAGGGTGAGATCTGTAAGCCTCTCTGATTCTCCGTTCACCTGTGCGTTCAGTTATCTCTTTAATTCCCGAAAACGGTGAACGTATTAAGGAGTTAACGCCAACTCCTTAATAATCCAGGCGCCCGGCAAATCAATCGCCGC
>Ga0207696_1000448_pt1 | contig 36209 bp, 27 predicted proteins | sample KBSS54metaG_FD_184403 | JGI IMG/M metagenome (GOLD analysis project Ga0207696, IMG submission 184403) | Switchgrass rhizosphere microbial communities from Kellogg Biological Station, Michigan, USA - KBS S5-4 metaG (SPAdes) (version 2) | ecosystem: Host-associated > Plants > Roots > Rhizosphere >...
CTGGAGACCGTAGCGCTGGCGCGCAACTACGGTGCACGGATTCTCGCCATCACCCGCGCCGACTCGCCGCTGGCGGAACTGGCCGATATCGTCCTGCCGCTGCAAGGCGCCGAGACCTCGTTCATCTACAAACCGACGGCGGCGCGCTACGGCATGCTGCTCGCCATCGACGTGCTGGCCACCGAGCTGGCGCTGGCCAATCCTGAAGACAATCAAGAGCGTCTGCGGCGGATCAAACTCGCCCTCGACGAATACCGTGGCGGCGACGATCACCTGCCGCTGGGAGACTGACATGCTGTACGACACCCTGATTCGCAACGCCCTGGTCATCGACGGCAGCAACAGCCCCGGTTACGCCGCCGACGTGGCGATCCTCGATGGCCGCATCGCGCGCATCGGCGACTTGGGCGAGGCCCGCGCCACCGAGGAAATCGACGCCGCCGGGCGTGTGCTGGCGCCGGGTTTCATCGACGTGCACACCCACGACGACACCGTGGTGATTCGCCAGCCACAAATGCTGCCCAAGCTCAGCCAGGGCGTGACCACGGTGATTGTCGGCAATTGCGGGATCAGTGCCGCGCCGGTCAGCTTGCGCGGTGATCCGCCGGATCCGATGAACCTGCTCGGCTCGGCGGCAGCATTCGTCTATCCACGTTTTAGCGATTACCGCGCGGCGGTCGAGGCGGCCAACACCACACTGAACGTGGCGGCGCTGGTCGGCCACACGGCGCTGCGCAGCAATCATCTTGATGACCTGTTCCGCACCGCCACCGACGATGAAATCAGCGCCATGCGCGAGCAGTTGCGTGAAAGCCTGGAGGCGGGCGCCCTCGGTTTATCCACAGGTCTGGCGTATGCGAGTGCGTTCTCGGCATCCACCGATGAAGTCATGCAACTCACCGAAGAACTGAATGCGTTCGGCGCGGTGTATACCACGCACCTGCGCAGTGAATTCGAACCGGTGCTGGAGGCGATGGACGAAGCCTTCCGCATCGGGCGCCACGCTCAATCGCCGGTGATCATCTCTCACCTCAAATGTGCCGGTGCTGGTAACTGGGGCCGTAGTCCGCAGTTGCTCGCCTCGCTGGAAGAAGCGGCGAAAACTCACCCGGTCGGCTGCGATTGCTATCCGTATGCGGCGAGTTCTTCGACCCTGGACTTGAAGCAGGTCACCGACGCCCACCGCATCACCATCACCTGGTCGACGCCGCATCCGGAAATGGGCGGTCGCGACCTGATGGACATCGCCGCCGAATGTAATCTGTCATTGCTCGACGCCGCCAAACGCCTGCAACCGGCGGGCGCGGTGTATTACGGGATGGACGAGAACGACGTGCGCCGGATCCTCGCTCATCCGCTGTCGATGGTCGGCTCCGACGGCCTGCCGGAAGACCCGTTCCCGCACCCGCGTTTGTGGGGTGCTTTCCCACGGGTGCTCGGACATTTCAGTCGCGATGTCGGGCTGTTTCCGCTGCACACCGCCGTGCACAAGATGACCGGTCTGTCGGCCGCGCGTTTCGGCCTGAAGGAAAGGGGCGAGATTCGTGAAGGGCACTGGGCCGATCTGGTGTTGTTCGACCCCGCGACTGTGCGTGACGTGGCGGATTTCAACGACCCGCAACGCGCCGCCCAAGGCATCGAAGGTGTGTGGATCAATGGCGTGCTGAGCTACCGCGACGGTCAGGCCAATGGCCAAAGACCCGGGCGGTTCCTGGCGCGCCAAGGCGATCTGCGCGACGGCTTTCGTTGAATTTTGCTGACTGCGTCACGGTGATGGCACATTGCAATTAAAGAAAGCCATCACCAAGCCGAATTGCTGACATCCACCCCGGCTACACTCTGGGGCCAATCAGTCAGGGAGCAACCCATGAGCTTCGGCAAAACCACCCCGATCCTGCGGATTTTCGATGAAGCCAAGGCCGTGGAATTCTACGTCGACTTCCTCGGCTTCAAGATAGATTGGCAGCATCGTTTCGAACCCGGTTTCCCGTTGTACCTGCAAGTCTCGCGCGGCGAGTGCGTGCTGCATTTGTCCGAACACCACGGCGATGCAACACCGGGTTCGGCCCTGCGGATCGAGACCGATGAGCTGGAGGCGTTCCAGCAGCAGTTGGTCGCCAAGAACTACAAGTTCTCGCACCCGGGCATCCAGGCCATGCCGTGGGGCAGCCAGGACATGACTATCGCCGATCCGTTCGGCAATCGGCTGGTGTTCACCAACGCGATCAGTCTCTAGCTGTCGTTCGCTACCCGGTGAGTCTGCCGAAACTCACCGGGCGGCATGCCGCGTCGGCTCTTGAAGGTGCGGTGAAACGAGCGCGGTTCGGTGAAGCCCAGATACTGGGCGATGTCCTGAATCGGCAAAGTGCTGTTGAGCAGGTAATGCTCGGCCAGTTCCTGGCGCAGTTCATCGAGGATCTGCTGATACGAGGTGCCAGCCTGATGCAGCTGGCGTTGCAGCGTGCGCACCGAGACGGCGAGAAGTTCGGCCACCTGCTCCTTGCGCGGCAGGCCCTCCTTGAGCAACTGGCGCAGGATGCTTTTCACCCGCTGTTCGAGCGATGCATCCTCCAGCGTCGCCATCAAACTCTGAGCGTGTTCTTCCAGGGTGCGCAGCAAATGCGCATCGGCCTGGCGCAACGGCAACTGCAAATACGGCAGCGGCACGATCAGCGCGGAATACGGCTGATCGAACTGCACCGGGCATTCGAAAAACTCTTCATATTGCGCCAGCGTCGTGTCCGCCGGGATCGAGTGTTCCAGCCACACAGCGGCCGGCGACAGCTGAGTGTCGGCGATCCAGCGTGCGTATTGCAGCCAGGAGCCGAGCACGTTTTCCACCAGATGCCGGCGAATCCGCGGGCGCTCAAAGCGGCAGCTCCAGATCAGGTGAACGTGGCTGTCGTGCACTTCGGCGCGGCTGACGCCCATATCGCCCACCAGTTTTTCGAACGGCATGATCCGGCTCATGGCGTCGCCCAGTGTCGCGCAATTCATGGTGATGTAGCCGAGCACGCTCCAGGAGTTGGGCAGCACGAAATTTGCGGCGTTGAGGCCGAACAGCGGATCGCCCGAGTGCTCGCAAAAGTAATCGAGCAACCGTTCATGGGTTTCACCCGGCAGGCGCAGGCTGTTGTCGCTCAACTGCTGCGCCTGCAACCCCGCCGCCGCCAACGCAGGCTCGATGGCCAGGCCCAGATGTTCGGCATGACGCAGGTACTTGAGCAGCGGCGGAACGGAGGTGAAGCCGAGCGATTGCATGACCGTATTCCCTTGATCGAGGCCGCCACGGGCGGATGAGCGCCCTGAAAGGTAATTTGAATCCACGACTAAAGTAAATGGCTGACGCTTGCGCGACGTTTGACTCAATTGGCTACTCGAACTGGCCGGATGCGACCGTGACACTTTCGGCCGGCTGACTAGTATGAGGGCCTGAAATCTCACTGATCAGACTGCACAGAAGGACACACGCATGCGACGCTGGAACGGCTGGGGAGATGCAACCACGGTGGTCGAACTGCCGGCCCAGGGCGCAAGTTTTCTCCATGAACGACTGGGGAAGGGGCGCGCGCTGCCCGATGCGACGCTCGAAGCGGCGCTGGCCCGCGTGCCGGTCTCGCGGCTGGCGGAACACGCCTTGTACAGCATCGATGCCCATGACCGTCTGCTGCATGCTCGAGGCCAGAGCCTGCCGGACTGGCTGGCGTTGCGCGAAGGCGCGCTGGGCAATTACCCCGACGCCGTGGCGTTCCCGGAAACCGCCGAACACATCCGCCAATTGCTGGCGCTCGCCCAGGCGCAGGACCTGTGCCTGATCCCCTACGGCGGCGGCACGTCGGTGGCCGGGCACATCAACCCGCCAGACTCTGCGCGGCCCGTGGTGACGGTGTCCCTGGCGCGGATGAGCCGCCTGATCGACCTCGACGAACAAAGCCTGCTGGCGACTTTCGGCCCCGGCGCCAGCGGCCCGCAGGTGGAAAGCCAATTGCGCGCCCGTGGCTACACGCTGGGGCATTTCCCGCAGTCGTGGGAGCTGTCGACACTGGGCGGCTGGGTGGCCAGTCGTTCCAGTGGTCAGCAATCGCTGCGCTATGGGCGGATCGAGCAACTGTTTGCCGGCGGGACGCTGGAAACCTTTGCCGGGCCCCTGCAAATTCCAACCTTCCCGGCCTCGGCTGCCGGCCCTGATCTGCGCGAAGTGGTGCTGGGTTGCGAGGGGCGTTTCGGGCTCATTTCCGAGGTCAAGGTGCGGGTCAGTGCGCTGCCGGCCGATGAACGTTTTTACGGCGTGTTTCTGCCCTGCTGGAGCAAGGCGCTGCAAGCCATTCAGCAACTGGCCCAGGCGCGGGTGCCGCTGTCGATGCTGCGCCTGTCCAACGCGGTGGAGACCGAAACCCAATTGGCGCTGGCCGGCCATCCACAGCAGATCGCCTGGCTGGAAAAATACCTGAGCCTGCGTGGCGCCGGGCAAGGCAAGTGCCTGCTGACCTTCGGTGTGACTGGCAATCGCCGGCAGAATGCGCTGTCCCTGAGTCAGGCACGTCAGCATCTGAAGGCATTCGGCGGTGTGTTCACCGGCACGCTGCTGGGCAAGAAGTGGGCGCAGAACCGCTTTCGTTTTCCGTATCTGCGGGAGAACCTGTGGAACGCCGGTTACGTGGTCGACACCCTCGAAACAGCCACCGACTGGAGCAACGTCGACAACCTGCTCAACCGGATCGAAAACAGCCTGCGCGATGCGTTGGCGGCGGAGGGGGAGCGAGTGCACGTGTTCACCCATCTATCCCACGTCTACGGCGAAGGCTCGAGCATCTACACCACTTACGTGTTTCGCCCGGCGGCGGACTATCCCGCGACACTGGCCCGCTGGAAGGCCCTCAAACACGCGGCCAGTCAAACCATCGTCGACAACCACGGCACCATCAGCCACCAGCACGGCGTGGGCAAGGATCACGCGCCTTACCTGCCGCGCGAAAAGGGCGCACTGGCGATGGACACCTTGCAGGCGCTGAGCCGGCACTTCGACCCGGCCGGGCGCCTGAACCCCGGCACGCTGTTGCAGGAGTGACGGCGATGAGCGCGGACTGGAACGCCGAATGGCGCCAGCAGGTCCTGCCGACGCTGGCGGCTGAAACCTGGGATCTGATCGTCATCGGCGGCGGCATCAGCGGCGCCGGGATCCTGCGCGAAGCCGCGCGCCGTGGCTGGCGTTGCCTGCTGCTGGAACAGCGTGATTTCGCCTGGGGCACCTCCAGTCGGTCTTCGAAAATGGTCCATGGCGGTTTGCGCTACATCGCCAAGGGCCAGTGGCGCCTGACCCGAGATTCAGTGCGCGAACGCCAGCGTCTGCTCGACGAAGCGCCGGGGCTAGTGGAACCGATGAGTTTCATGATGCCGCACTATCGCGGCGGCTTTCCCGGGCCGCGAGTGTTGGGTGGTCTGCTGTCGATCTATGACGCATTGGCCGGGCGCCGCGATCATCGTTTCCATGATGCGCAGCAACTGCGTTATCTGGCGCCGGGCGTGAAAGAAAATGACCTGCTGGGCGGCACCTGTTTTGTCGATGCGCTGACCGATGACGCGCGGCTGGTAATGCGCGTGTTGAGCGAAGCACGGGCCGACGGCGCAGTGGTGCTCAACGGTGTGCGTGTCGAACATCTGCTGCGGGAAAACGGGCGGGTGTGCGGGGTTCAGGTCGAAAACTGCGAGGCCGGCGCCTCACTGCAATTGCGTTGTGGCGTGCTGGCGGTGGCCACCGGGGCCTGGGCCGAACGCTTGCGCCCGCCCGAGGCGCCACGCCAGTTGCGCCCATTGCGTGGCAGTCATTTGCTGCTGCCGGGCTGGCGCTTGCCGGTGGCGCAGGCCTTCACGTTTATGCATGAGCGTGATCGTCGGCCGGTATTCGTTTTCCCGTGGGAAGGCGCCACAGTGGTCGGCACCACCGACCTCGATCACCGCGAGAATCTGGACCAGAGCGCGAGCATCAGCACTGAAGAGCTCGACTATCTGCTGGCCGCCTGCCGACAGCAGTTTCCCGGCGCTGAAGTGACAGCGGCCGACGTGCTTTCAACCTGGTCCGGCGTGCGTCCGGTAGTAGGCAGCGCGGCGGGTGAACATCAAGACAAACCGTCCAACGAAACCCGTGAACATGTGCTGTGGCAGGAGCCGGGTTGCGTCACCTTGGCCGGCGGCAAGCTCACGCCGTTCCGCCCGCAAGCCATCGAAGTGCTCAAGGCCTGCGCCGACATGCTCGGTCGCTCTTTCGACGATGATGCCGCGCCGGTGTTCGCGACGGTACCGCCACTGGCGATTCCCAGTCTCAGCCCCGGCCAGTGGCGACGTCTTGCCGGGCGACATGGCCGGGATCTGCCAAGGCTGGCGCAACTGCTCACCGAACTGGGCCATGAAACGGTCGGCGCCACCGACACCTTGTGGGCCGAACTGGCCTTCGCCTGCGAAGCGGAAATGGTCCTGCACCTGGACGACCTGCTGCTGCGCCGAACCCGTCTCGGCCTGTTGCTGCCCCGTGGCGGCGCGGATTATTTCCCGGCCATTCGCCAACTCTGCCAACCACGGCTGGGCTGGAACGACGAACACTGGCAACAGGAACAGCAACGCTATCAGGCGTTATGGCAACGCCATCACGGCCTGCCGGATATCGCGCAGTGATGCCCCTCGAAGAGAGCTCCATGGACAACCACCCGAACAAGCGTTACCTGCTGGCCATCGACAATGGCACCCAGAGCGTGCGCGCGCTGCTCTTCGATTTGCAGGGCAATCTGCTCGGCAAGGGCAAGGTTGAATTGCAGGCCTATTACTCGACGCAACCGGGCTGGGCCGAGCAGGATCCCGAATATTACTGGGCCAAACTGGGTGAGGCCTGCCAGCAGGTGTGGGCGCAAACCGGCATCGATCGTTCGCAGATCGCCGGGGTTTCTCTCACGACGCAGCGCGGCACGGTGATCAACGTCGATGCCCAGGGCAAACCGTTGCGCCCGGCGATTCTCTGGCTCGATCAGCGCCAGAGCCAAGTCGAAGGCGGGATCAAGGGGCCGTGGGGCTGGCTGTTCAAACTGGCCGGCGCGCAGGCTACGGTGGATTACTTTCGCGCCCAGGCCGAGGCCAACTGGATTGCCCGCCATCAACCCGAAGTGTGGGCGGCGACCGACAAGTTTTTGCTGCTCTCGGGGTTTCTCACGCATCGCCTGTGCGGACGTTTCGTCGACTCGGTGGGCTGTTGCGTCGGTTACTTGCCGTTCGACTTCAAGCGCCTGCGCTGGGCCGCAACCCGTGACTGGAAATGGCAGGCGCTGGCGGTGCGTCCCGAGCAACTGCCGACCTTGCACAAACCCGGTGAAACCCTCGGCCATATCAGCGCCGAAGCGAGCCGCCACACCGGCATTCCCGAAGGCGTCCCGCTGATCGCGGCGGGGGCCGACAAGGCCTGTGAAGTGCTCGGTTCCGGCGTCGTCGATTCGGGCACGGTGTGTCTGTCTTACGGCACCACGGCGACGATCACCAGCACCCGTTCGCGCTATCTGGAAATCGTCCCGTTGATTCCGCCGTACCCGTCGGCGGTGCCGGATCAGTACAACTGCGAGGTGATGATTTATCGCGGTTACTGGATGGTCAGCTGGTTCAAGAACGAGTTCGGCCTGCGGGAAATGCAGCAGGCCAAAGAGCAGGGCATCGAGCCCGAGCAACTGTTCGACGCGCTGGTCGATGCAGTGCCGCCGGGGTCGATGGGGTTGATGCTGCAACCGTATTGGTCGCCCGGTATTCGCGAACCGGGCGTGGAAGCCAAAGGCGCAATGATCGGCTTCGGTGACGTGCACAGCCGTGCGCACATTTACCGCGCGATCCTTGAGGGGTTGGCCTACGCCTTGCGCCAGGGCATGGAGAAAATCGAGAAGCGCTCGAAGATCTCCGTCACCCGTTTACGCGTCGCTGGCGGTGGTTCGCAAAGTGATGCGGCGATGCAACTGACGGCGAACATTTTCGGCCTGCCGGCGGAGCGTCCGCACGTCTATGAAGCGTCCGGTCTGGGCGCGGCGATTTGCTGCGCGGTGGGGCTGGGGCTGCACGCGGATTTCCCCACAGCAATTGCGGCGATGACCCGGGTTGGCGCGGTGTTTCAGCCGCAACCCGAGGCGCAGCAGGTCTACGAGCGACTGTACAAGGACGTTTATCTGCGCATGTATCGGCAGCTCAAACCGTTGTACCAGAGCATCCGCAAGATCACCGGTTACCCGGCCTGAACGAACAGCGCACGTGGCGCTATCGGAGAACTTTTCTGGTGAGATCGGACAGTGTCAGAGGCGGGGTCGATTGTTAGGCTCGATCCCCTCGGCACACATAACAAGAACCAGAAGCAATGAAGCTGATCTCCCTCCTGCTGCTTTGCGCAATGGCCCCCACGGCGTGGGGCTGGTCGAACCATACGGTGGGCAGCTACCTGGCGTTGCAGGATCTGCCGGCGTTGCGCGATGCGTCGCCCGTCGAAGTTGAGCCGCTGGAGCAGTTTCTCTCCGAGCAATATCCGGCCATCGTCGCGTTGCTCGATGAGCAGGAGCGCTTCGCCCGCGAACATTTCAACCAGTACCCGCCGCGCCCCGACAACCTCAAGTTGCCCGCCACGCCGAGCGACAATCCGCGCCACGATTTCCTCACCGCGCTGCGGATCAATCCGCAGATTTTTCTGGCGATGGTCATCCAGCCGTTGCCGGGCAAAGACCTGCCCGAGCGCGAGCATCTGCAGGCCGATCAGGTCATGGTCGAGCAGACGCTGTCGCCGTGGAATCGCCAGCGTTTCATTCGTGTGAGCGACCACGAAAAAGTCGCGCCTCTGGCCGTACTGGCGAGCGCTGCCGACGAGCCGGATTACGGCCACGACATCAACCTGTTCAGCGACAACCCCGGCGAAGTCGCCGCGCTGTATGGCTTCGGCCCGCAGCCGTTTGGCGATGCGCGCTTCCAGTACAGCTCCCAGGCGCCGTTCCACATGGGCTTTTTCCATGAAAGCCCGGTGGTGTACGCGGCCGCCGAATTCCTCGAACGCAACTGGCCGGACTGGCGCGCCTATCAATACATGGGGCTGGCGCGTCTGGCGTTTGCCAGCGGTCATTCCTACTGGGGTTATCGCTTTCTCGGCTGGGGCCTGCACCACGTTCAGGACCTGACCCAGCCGTATCACGCCAAGCCATTGCCGGGCGTCGAGTTGCCGAGCCTTCTGCTGCTAGAGGGCAAGGCGCTGGCCGGTTTTGCGGATGACAAACAGGCGTCCATCGAACGGGTCGCGACCCGCCACATGGAGGTCGAGAAATACCAGTCGACCTGGCTGCGCCGCGTGCTGCGCGCCGGTCAGCCGCATCCGATGCTCGACGCTTACGCCGATGCCACCGGGGACGCGCGTTACCCGCCGTACTCCGTGGACTACCTGCGCGAAGTGGTGAGTGCCGAGTCGGTCGACGACTCCGCCGCCTTCGACGAAGCCATCGGCCAGTGGCTGGAAACGGCGCCGGTCACCAGCGATTTCAGCGCGGGCAATCAGTTGCAGCGCGAGACCTTCGAGCACCCGGAGCTCAATCAGCAACTGCTCCGGCTGCTCGGCCATTTCGGCGCCCACAGCCGGATTTTTGTCCGTGCGGGGCTGGCGCCATAAGCATCGCGGCAACACACAACAATAAGAACAGGGAAGGAGGAACAGATGATCAACACTCGATTGCGCCTGTCTGGCGTAGCGCTCCCCGGTGTCGGTTTGGCAGGGCTGCTGCAACTCTGCGCAGTTGATGCGGTGCAGGCCGCCGAGTTCAGCGTGCTGGACAATCAGGTCACCGGCTCGCTCGACACGACCTTGTCCTATGGCCGCTTGTGGCGGGTCCAGGGCCGGGACAAGACCAACGATGACGTCAACACCAACGACGGCAATCGCAACTTCGACACCGGGCTGGTTTCCGAGGTGTACAAGATCACTTCGGAGCTGGAAGCCAACTACCAGAACTACGGGATGTTCCTGCGCGGCACCGCGTTCTACGACACCCAGTTGATGGACAAGCGCAACGACTACTACCACAACAACAGCCCGTCGCAGCCGAGCCAGAGTTATCCCCAGGAGGACCGTTTCACCGGCCAGACCCGCGACATCGCCGGCAGCCGGATCGAGATGCTCGACGCCTACGTTCATGGCACCTGGGACGTCGCATCAATGCCGGTCACCGCGCGAGTGGGGCGGCAGGTGTTCAACTGGGGCGAGGGGATTTTCTATCGCGGCGGGGTCAACACCACCAACCCGGTGGACGCCGCGAAATATCGCTTGCCCGGCGCCGAGGTCAAGGAAGTGCTGATGCCAGTGGAGGCGGTCAGCTTCAACATCGGCCTGACCGACAGCCTGACGATGGAGAGTTTCTACCAGACCAACTGGAAAGAAACCCGCATCGATCCGGTCGGCACGTTCTACTCGCAGACCGACCTGTTTGCCGACGGCGGCAACACCGCCTACAACAACTTCAGCGGCACCGCGCTTGATACGCCGGTGCCGGGGTTCGGCAATGTCATCGGTCTGTACAGCGCGCTGGGCAACAATCCGTTGCTCGGCCCGGCGCTGAAGTCCACCGGCCTGTACGCCAACGGCGTGACTCCGGCCTATGGCAACACACTGAAAGTGGCGTCGATCGGCAAGGACTACAACGCGCGCAATGACGGCCAGTTCGGCTTCGCCTTCCGCTACATCGCCGAAGAACTCAACAGCACCGAGTTCGGCCTGTACATGGTCAATTACCACGCCAAGGAGCCGACCATCGCTGCCGACCTGGGCGGTTACAACGGCATCGACATGAATGCCCTGACCAACATGCTCTCCAGCGTTGCCGGCAGTCAGGCCGGGGCCCTCGCCAACGGGCTGGCGACTGCCGATGTGATGGGCAACATCCAGGCCCATCGGCGTTATGCCGAAGACATCCGCATGTACGGTTTCAGCTTCAACACCACGCTGGGCGAGGCTTCGGTGTTCGGTGAAGTGGCCTACCGACCGAACCTGCCCATCGGCGTCGCGGCCACCAACGATTTGATCGGCGATCTGGCCAACGGCGCTGCCGCAGCGGTGTCCGGCAAGACCATCAACGTCGGCGGGCAAATGGTCACCCTCGACAGCCAGATCAACAACGCCGAGCGGGTGGAAGCGTTCAACACTTCGCTGGGCAGCATCTACAACTTCGGCCCGACCCTGTCGTTCGACTCGATGTTCGGCATCTTCGAACTGGCCTCCGAGCACCTGCGCGGCAGCAGCCTGCAATACACCGCTTACGACGGCAGCAACCGTTACTACGCCGGCACCGGCAACACTTCATATGTGTCCGGCGGCGATCGTGACGATCAGGTCAACCGCGATTCCTACAGCTACACGGTGATGTTCAACGGCACCTGGAACGACGTGTACGCCGGGGTCAACGTCTCGCCTTACGTCGTCTACAAGGACGACTTCAAGGGCAACAGCTACCAGGCCGGCAACACCATCGAGGGCCGCAAGGCCTACACGCTGGGGATCAAGGCCAACTACCAGAACAGGCTCGAAGCCGAGTTGCAGTACACCGAGTTCTACGGCGGAGGGCAGAACAACGGCATTCGCGACCGCGACAACGTCGGTTTCAACCTCAAGTATTTCCTTTGATATCCAGAACACCGGTGTCCCCATGTGGGAGCGAGCCTGCTCGCGATGAGGACGGCACATCCAGACGTTGTGTTGCCTGACTCACCGCCATCGCCAGCAGGCTGGCTCCCACAGGGGATTTGCTGGCTACGCAGACCTGGTTTTATTTTCGGAGAACGAACATGTTTCCTGCATCACTACTGACCAAGACCACACTGGCGTTGCTTTTGAGCCTCGCCGCCGCAAGCGCAGTGGCCGCCATCTCGCCCCAGCAAGCCGAACAACTGAAAACCTCGCTCACCCCCATGGGCGCCGAGCGCGCCGGCAATGCTGCCGGCACAATCCCGGCCTGGACCGGCGGCATCACCCAAGCGCCGGCCGGCTACAAACCCGGCCAGCATCACCCCGATCCGTACGCGGCGGACAAACCGCTGTTCACCATCACCAAGGCCAATCTCGACCAGTACAAAGCGCATCTCACGCCGGGTCAGATCGCCCTGTTCAACAGCTACCCCGACACCTTCCAGATGCCGGTCTACCCCTCGCGCCGCTCCGGCTCGGCGCCGCAGTGGCTGTATGACAACACCCTGAAAAATGCGACCTCGGCCAAACTGCTGGAGGGCGGCAGCGGATTCGCCGATGCCTATGGCGGCGTGCCGTTTCCGGTGCCCAAGGATGGGGTCGAAGTGCTGTGGAATCACATCACTCGCTATCGCGGCATCTACGTGGTTCGTCGCGCCTCCGAAGCACCGGTGCAGCGCAACGGCAGCTTCGCGCTGGTGACCTCGCAACAGGAAGGCTTCTTCAACTACTACCGCCCGGGCGGCCAGTTCGCTGACCTGAAAAACATCCTGTTCTACTACCTCGCCTTCGTGAAAAGCCCGGCGCGCCTCGCCGGTGGTGCCGCGCTGGTGCACGAGACACTGGACCAGCTCAAGGACGCCCGCCAGGCCTGGATCTACGACGCCGGCCAACGCCGCGTCCGCCGCGCACCGAACCTCGCCTACGACACGCCGATTGCCTCATCCGATGGTCTGCGCACCGCAGACGACACCGACCTGTTCAACGGCTCACCGGACCGCTTCGACTGGAAGCTCAAGGGCAAACAGGAAATCTACATTCCCTACAACAACTACAAAGTCGGCAGCCCCGACGTCAAATACGCCCAACTGCTCACCCCCGGCCACCTCAACCCGCAATACACCCGCTACGAATTGCACCGGGTCTGGGTGGTCGAAGGCACCCTCAAACCGGGGTCGCGGCATATCTATTCCAAACGCGTGCTGTTCCTCGACGAAGACAGCTGGGGCGCCGCACTCGTGGATCAATACGACGGGCGAGGGGAGCTGTGGCGCGTGTCGATGGCCTACCTGAAAAACTTCTACGACCTGCCCACCACCTGGAGCGCACTGGACGTATTCCACGACTTGCAGGCGCGGCGTTACTACGTGCAGAACCTGGATAACGAAGAGGCGTCCACCGTCGACTTCTCGCAACCGGTGCCGGAGGATTCGTATTTCATGCCTTCGGCGTTGCGGCAGCGGGGGACGCGGTGAGTGATTTGACTTAGCTGCATTTCCTTCCCTCACCACGCTGTGGAGAGGGAGGGATGGTTTTCGGTTTAGCAAAAAAATGGCGAGCACACCGCACTCGCCACCTCCCGCATCAATCAGTCGGCACGACCTTGTCCAGCGCACGGTTAACGGCCATTTCGGCGATCATCACGATCTGGGCGATGCCTTGCAGGGTCTTGCGGTGGCTGCCCTCAACCAGCGCCACATGATTGTTGAGCATGACGGTAGCGGAGCCGAGGGATTCGCTGGCGTCCACCAGCAGGGATTCGGTGTCTGCTTCGGGGTGAGCCTGATAGAGGGTGTTGGGTTTGTAGGGCGCGGCCATGATGTGGGCGCTGAGTGGGCCCAGGTGATAATCGAGGGCGCGTTCGGCGGCTTCGTTGAAGCGTTTCGAGCCGGGGCATTCGTACGGGGATGCCGGATCCGGGAGGGTTGTGGGTTCGGTGAGCGGTGGGTTTGGCGTTACCTTGAACATGGATGTTTACCTTTTATGAGGCTGCATCCATTTCGCCGCTAAGCAAAAGGGAGGCAGCTGTGCGCAAGTTAGCGGACCGGTAAGCATCCAAACCCGGTGCATCCGAAGATGCCATGCGCACAGCCACCATCAAGTGCAGGCGAGTGCCTGACTGGATCGTACTTGTACAACCGAGGATACAACCGAGCCGCTAAGCTCGATCACTGGAAATCAGTGACGCAATCAAATTACGCAGCCAGCCCAAGGCGCACAAGTCGGCGGATTCTGGCGTAGCCGTAGGCAACGGCGCAAGGTTTTGTGGGCTTCGGGACGTATCACCGCGTGTCCTTAAACACCCATCGCCAACCGCGTGTAATTACGTTTCAGAACTCGTCATCCAATTCCCGAAGATGGCCATTTCAGGACAAAAAAGAAGGGCAGCTTTTCAGCTGCCCTTCTTTGTACATCGGCTTTCGTGTGCAGGGTTTACACGCGGAAATGGCTCACCATCTGCTGCAACTGCCCACCCAACCGCGCCAGTTCAACGCTGGACTTGGCGGTCTCATCACTCGCCGCTGCCGTCTGCTCCGACACGTCGCGGACGTTGATGATGCTGCGGCTGATTTCTTCGGCCACGGCGCTTTGCTGCTCGGCGGCAGCGGCGATCTGCTGGTTCATCGACTGGATGTTCGACACCGTGCGGGTGATGTTTTCCAGCGAGTCGCCGGCCTTGCGGGTCAGGGCCACGCTGCTGTCGGTCAGGGCGCGGCTGTTGTTCATCACGGCCGAGACTTGCTGAGTGCCGTTCTGCAGACCGGCCACCAGACCTTCGATTTCCTCGGTGGATTTCTGCGTGCGCTGGGCCAGACCACGGACTTCGTCGGCGACCACGGCAAAACCACGACCGGCTTCACCGGCTCGGGCGGCTTCGATGGCGGCGTTGAGGGCCAGCAGGTTGGTCTGTTCGGCGACGGCCTTGATCACGTCCATGACGCTGCCGATCTTGTCGCTTTCCTGTTGCAGCACGCTCATGGCTTCGGTGGAACGCACCACTTCGCTGGCCAGACGCTCGATCTGGGCGATGGCTTCGTTCACCACTTTGTCGCCTTCGCGGGCTTCGCCGTCAGCGGCGGCTGCGGCTTGCGAGGCTTCTTCCGCGTTGCGCGCGACTTCCTGCACGGTGGCAGTCATCTCGTGCATGGCGGTGGCCACCTGATCGGTCTCGACCTTCTGGCTGTTCACGCCGGCACTGGTCTGTTCGGTCACGGCCGACAGTTCTTCGGCGGCGCTGGCGATCTGGGTCACGCCGTCGCGGATGCCGCTGATCAGGTCGCGCAGGGTCACGCCCATGCGCGCGATGCCTTGTTGCAGCACGCCGAGTTCGTCGCGGCGGGTGACGATCACGTTCTGGCTCAGATCGCCGCTGGCGATGCGGTCGACCACGGCCATGGTTTCCTGCAGCGGACGGGTGATCTGACGGGTGATGATGAAGGCAGCGATGACGCCCACCAGCAAGGCCAGTAGGGTGCTGATCAGTTGCAGGGTGCGGGCCTGGGTGCTTTCCACGTCACGACGGTCAAGCTGGATCTGATACAGCTGCTCGCTCAGGGTCACGATGGTCGCGCCCTGATCGGTCATTTCCTTGCGCGCCTGCACCGCATCGGTGTTGGCGTTCTTGAAGGCCTGCAACGCGCTGCGGTAGTTGGTCAGTGCGGTTTCCAGCTGACGCAGGGCGTCCTGTTGGGTGCTGGCGAAATGCGTGTTCAGTGGCTTGAGGCTGGCGATGGCCACGTCCAGTTGGCCGACGGCTTTCTGCTCGGTCTCGGCGTTGGCGGTGGCGGTGTAGCCGCGCACTTCGTAGCGCGCCAGGATGAACGCTTCCTTGGCGGCGGTGACAGCCTGGAACTGCTCGAAACGCTCATCGCTCAGCGGCATTTGCTGGACGCGGTTGCTCAGCGCTTCGATCAGGCCGTAAGCCGTCGCGGCACTGGAGGCCATCGAGTCGCGCGCCGTGTTGCCGGTGCGGTAGGCGTTACGCATTTTGTTCAGGGACGTCTGGTATTCGGCGATGGTCGCCGCCTGCTCCTTGAGCAGCTTGACGTTTTCCGGACTCTTGAAGCTGCTGATCAATTTCTGCTGTTGTGCGGCGAAACCGTCAAGGGTGGTCTGCACGTTCTGCGCGGCGGTTTCATCGCCGTTGGTCAGCATGTATTGCAGGCGCACCACGCGCAGTTTGGTCAGGCCAGCGTTGAGCTGGGTGATGTCGCTCATCCAGTTGCTGCGGTCAATCAGGCCGCCCAGGCTGGTCCAGCCGGTGAGCGCCAGGATGCAGGTCAGGGCCAGGACGAGGCCGAATCCGAGCCCCAGTTTCAGGTTCACGCTGATGTTGCCGAACCAGCTATTCATCACAAATCCTCCAGAAAACGTTGTGCGTCTTGATCGTCGGTCAGGCTGGAAGATTGTTGTTTTTTTGAGCCAGCAAGGGTGTTAGCAGGACTGTATCGGCCGCAAATCCGATAGCTGAAAGGATTTTGTCCTACGGAATTTGTAACAATGGATCCGAAGATTTTTTTCACATAGGTTTCACTGCCTGCCCACAGCGTCCTCTCTACCCTCGCCGCATCGAATGACAAGTGATGGCGGCTTTTTGTGGAATTGAGACTGAGTCTGTTCGGCGTCAAGCGCTCGATTGATCTGAGCGGTCTGGCCCGTTTTCGAAACACCTGGGTGGTATTGGCGGCCTCGGCGCTGGTAATCCCTTTGATCCTCTGGCTGCTGGCCCCGGCGGCGGTGCCGGACCTTGCCCACGGCAATGTGGCCGGCGCGCAGGCGCTGAAGGACGGTTGGAGCAAAGGCGACATCATCGTGCTGGTGCGCCACGTCGAGCGCTGCGACCACTCGAAAGCGGCTTGTCTGAGCGGCCACGATGGCATCACCGATCGCTCGCGCAGTGTCGCGGTGAGCGTCGGTGCGCAGTTCGAGCAGTTGGGTCTGGACAAGGCCGACGTCTACAACAGCCCGATGATGCGCACCGTGCAGACCGCCGGCTACATGTTCAACAAGGCGGCGACCGGCGAAGACTGGCTGATCAGCTGCAAGGGCCGGATGCTGCAGGACGCGCTCGCGCACAAAGTCCCGGGACGCAACCTGATTCTGGTGACCCACAGCGAATGCATGGCGCAGCTGGAAAAAGACCTCAAGGTGCCGGCCTCGACCCTCGGGTACGGCGCATCGCTGTTTGTTTCCGCCGCCAGCCCGGCGGCCCCACAGATGCTCGGCTTCATTGAAGCCTCCGACTGGCGCACGGTGACCACCCGATGAAATCCCGCTTTTATGCTTACAACTTCGGCATCCCGCTGCTGTGTGCTGCGCTGGTGTTCATGATGTTCGACATGACCCGTATCGACATCGCCTTCAGCAATCTGCTGTTCGATCCACTGAGCCAGACGTTCCCGCTCGACAAGATTCACTTCTTCGAAAAACTGACCCACAAGTGGGCGCGGATCATTCCGAACTGGACCGCCGAAATCGCCTTGATCGGCGCGATGTTGTCGTTGGTCTGGCCTCTGGTGAAACCGCAAAAGCATCCGCGCCTGGGTGGTTTTCTCGAGCGCTGCAAAGTCGCGCCGTTGCTGCGCTTTGCCGCCGAGCACCGTAGGGATTTTCTGTTTGTGGTGGTGGCTTTCGCGGTCTGCACCGGGGTGATCCATTTCCTCAAGGCGCACACCAGCGTTTACTGCCCGATCGAAACCACGCTGTACGGCGGAAAGATGCCGCACATCGAGTGGTACAACAATTTCCAGCTGTTCCACGAAGCGGGTGAAGGGCGTTGCTGGCCGGGTGGTCATGCTTCCGGTGGCTTCACCATGCTGGCGCTGTATTTCGTGGCGCGTCGCTATCAATGGCGCTTCTCCGGCGCGTTGTTGTGGGGCTCGCTGCTGCTCGGTTTTGTCTACGGCACTACGCGAGTCCTACAGGGCTGGCACTACATGTCCCACACGTTCTGGGCCGGGATCTTCGTGTGGCTGGCGTGTTTGCTGACGGCGCTGGCGTTCTACGGTCGGGCTCGTCTGGAGTTGCCGGTGTTGAGCAAGCGTGAGCGCAAGGTGTTCGGCGCACAGCCTGAGGTTTCTCTCTGACTCCTCGCCGCTGAAATGAAAAAACCGCCATCACCGGCGGGTTTTTTGTTTGTGCTGTGGTGGTTTCAATAGCCCACGAAGTAATACGCCTGGCGCCCGACCATCATGGTCTTGTGGACTTTCAGCGGGGCTGCGGGCTCGCTGTCTCCCGATATCACGGCGATGTTCGATGGCGAGGCGCTGAGGAAGTCCTTCAATTGCGCATCGGTGTCCAGGCCCTTGAGGACGCTCCGGGTATAGAACACGCTGGCGCCGCCGACCCGCTCGTTGGCTTGAAACAGTGCGACCTGATTGCCGCTCGCTTGCAGCGACTGGATGTGTTCGGTCAGCGGCAGGAACGACAGGTGTTTATCGGCGTTCGGCAGTGCCCATTGCGCGGCGCCAAGGTAGCTGGCGATGACTACTGTCAGTATCCCCGCCGCCACTGTCTGACGATGACGGGCGATTCGTCCGACAAAACCATTCTTGTGATCCTTCAACTTGTCGAACAGCACGCCTGCGTATTCCGCTGCAATCACTGCCGCTGCGGGTGTCATCGACATCAGGTAAACCGTGCGTTTGCTCGAGGCCAGGGTCAGCAGGATGAACTGCGCGATGATCCACAGGCTGAAAAATAGCAGGTAACGGTTGGCCTTCAGTTCCTTGCGAAAATGCCACAGGCCCAGGTACACCAGAATGTTCCAAGGCAGGAACGCCTGCGGCAGTTTGGCGAGGTAGTAGTAGAACGGCTCGTAATGGCCAGCTTCGACGAACGATCCGCTGAAACGCCCGACGCTGTTGGTCAGCAAGACTTCTCTGACTGCCTGGGCGCCGCCGTGCTGATAAAGCACCGCGAGCCAGATCATCAGCGGGATCAGCCCGAGCGCTGTCAACAAACCGGGCCGCAACCACTCAGTCAGTTTGAAGCGCTTGTCCATCAGGTTGTCGGCCAGCAGATAAGCGAAAATCACCACCCCCGGCATCGCCAGACCGAGCACGCCTTTGCTCAGCGTGGCGATGGCGATCCCGGCGACGAACAGCAACGAATTGCCTGGAGTCGGTGCTCGCTGCGCCTGGAAGAACGCCAACAGTGCCGTGGTCACGCCGAGTGCGAGCAACGCATCCTCGCCGACGCCGCGCACGTTGCTCCAGTAACTGGCCATGGTCGCCAGCAGAATCCCCGCCGTCCAGGCGATGGCCTTCGGGCGTTCGAAGCGACGCAACATGGCGTACAGCAGCATCACGCTGAGCAACCCGGCCACCGCCGACGCCAGTCGCACCGCCCAGGGCGAGACGCCGAAGATGCGCATGGCGCCGGCGTCCAGCCACAGGCTCAGGGGCGGTTTTTCCAGAAAGGGCTCGCCGAACAGACGCGGCGTCACCCAGTCGTTGTCCAGGTGCATCTCCATCGCAATGCCCGCAACCCGGGCCTCGGTGGAACCTTGCAGTTGATGGTTGCCGAGGGCAAAAAAGAACAGCAGGGCGGCAAGCAGAAGCAGGGAAGAGGCGGCACGCGACATGGGTTCAGGCAACCGGAAATGAGCGGAAACCCGAGCTTACGCGGCCATTCCTTAATAATTTGTGAACGTCAGGACAGCGGTCGTGACCAGCGTTGCTCCGGCGTTTCAAAACGTGGATTGACCCGCGCCGTCAGCACATGATCCTGCCAGCGACCGGCGATGTTCAGATAGGCCTTGGCATAACCTTCACGTTCAAACCCGAGGCGCTCCAGCAACCGGGCGCTGCGTTCATTGCCGGGGATGTAGTTGGCCATGATCCGATGCAGGCTCTGGGTGTCGAACATGTAGGCGATGGCCGCCTCCAGCGCTTCCTGCATCAACCCCTTGCCCTGATGCGCCTCGTCGATGTGATAACCCAGATAACACGCCTGAAACGCACCGCGGATGATCCCGCTGAAATTGCAGGCGCCGATCATCTGCTCGCCGTCCGGAGTCAGCAACGCCATATGCACCGCCAGCCCGGCTTCGAAGGCGCTGGCCTGTATTTCAAGGCGTCGGCGGATCTGTTCGGTGGAGAAATAGTCGGTGGTGCGAATCGGTGACCACGGGGCGAGATGGCGTTGATTGCGCTGGTAGAACGCGCTTTCCAGCGGCGCTTGATCCGGGTCGAGTACCGCGAGCGTCAGGCGTTGGCAGGGCAGGGTCAGCAGCGGCATCGGGTGCTCCGGGTCTCGGGATTGATCACCAGAATTGCCCGGTGGGCGGGAAAATACAAATCGCCGCCAAATTGCGGGCGAAAAAAAGCCCGCAGGAGCGCGGGCGAACCGTAGTTTCTTGAATGAGCGAGGCCAATGTACACGGCCAACACCGCCGCCGGGGTGAAGAAAAGTTCATGTCGATGAACGACTTGCGTCATCGACGAACGGTCGTTTTCAGTGCACGACAGGCGCCGCCGTACGGGGCACCAGATTCACCGGATCAAGGTTCTCCACGGCACGATTGACCAGCATTTCGGTCATGATCGACAGCTGCCGGATCGCCAGCAACCGGCTGCGTTGAGAACCCGTGAAGTCATCGGCAATGTTGGCCGTCACCATGTTCAGCGCCGCCAGGGTTTCGCAGGCATGGGTCAGCAGAGTGGCCGTGTCCACGTCGGTGCGCACGGAGAAAATCTCGTTGAACGGCAGGGTGCGACGCGGCTTTCTCACGTATTCCTGAGGCTGGGCAAGCACAGCCGGTTCTTTCGATTCGGTTTCGTGAGGCGGTGTTTGATCAGGCAGGCTTCGGGTGTCTTTTTTCATGACGAGGCTCCATGGTTTCAGGCTCCCGGCGAATTCCTTTGGTAAACCATCTGCCGGGTTGCAGCGGAGCGCGAAGACTAGCGTTTGGAAGCATCTTGAACCAGTTCATGGAATTCGACGCGGGTTGCGGGAAATTTCCTAGGACGGTGGGTGGAGTTGTTGTCTGGATGAGGACGTGTAGATGCGACAAGGCCCGCAATGGGCGGGCCGTGTCGTTGAGAGTGGTGAGCCAGGGTAATCTGAATCTGTTCTGTAGGTCATTGATTTATATTAATAATATGTTTGAGTTTTTTCAGTTGGAATACCAGATGGAATACCGCATTCCGCTTGGCGGCGCCGACTAATTTAGAGTTGAAAAAGGATGGGTAATCATGTTTGGCGGTGTTCTGTTCTTAGCTCCGGGTCAGCAACGGCACAGATGTCCCTTGGTCACCCTAGCTAAAGGTATTTGAATCTGATTCAGCCGTCGTGAGCCTTGTCCTGTAGTTCGCTGCTGCACATTAACAGGATCAGATGCTCGAACGAAATATCCGCGTTTAGCGTCGATCCTGCCACTGGAAATGGTTACCGCATCCCGCTAATACCCATCAGCATTACCGCGTTTGAAGTTTTCCGCTTGTTCAAAGATTTCTTTGTAAACCTCATCTCTATCTATAGGCGGATAACCCCATTCATCAAGTAGGATAATTAGGTCAAAATGCAGCGCTGCCCTGATATCATCACGCTTGTTCCAGTCGGTATACTTGGCTTTGTCGTCAATGACCTTTTTTACTTCCTTGGCTAAGTCGACGAGCTTGTTCTCAGGGTAGGTGAAATCATATTTGTGAGCTAGTGTAATCAGGATGTCGTAGAACGCCTTTTCCTCAAAGTCGATACCCATCTCCCCATATGAATCCATTTCATCACGAAGCTCGTTATACAGTTTGATAATTTCATCTGAAAAGTCTTTGATGATGTCAGAGCGGAGAATGTCTTTCTCATTACGTTCGTTGTATTTCTCAATCAAAGAATTCATTTTCTTGGAGAAATCTGTACCTTTTACTTTGTTGGTTTTTTTGAATTCCCCAATGGCTTTGGCCAGCATTTGCTGTAGTAGTTGAAGTTTGGTATATGGTTGCTTAATAAGCTCTAGTTTTGCCAAGTAGTCGTCATCAAATATATCGATCCCGCTCCCTTGGTTTTCGCCCAACTTGAAAATTTCCTCAACTCCATTGCTTATCAAAGAGTCTCTTACCAGCTCGCGTACTTTGCGATTCATTTGGTCAACGTCCGGCGCGCCTCCGGTAGTTATTTTGAACACAATACTTCTCGCGGCGAGGTAGTAGTGGATTAGATTCTTGTTATTTTGAGTAAGCTCATCGCTCCCTACACAAATATCGTATGCTGACTTCATCCGCTTCGTCAGATCCATAAACGTCGTTTCCAGCTTTTTGGTCGCCAGTACAAAGTTTGCTAGGGAGTTTAAACAGTGTAATTGCTCTAAAGCAGATCCACTAAAATAAGGGCTTGAGTCGAATTTGTAGAGTAGAGCGCTTAGCAGTGAAAGGTGGTCTTTAACTATAATGATAGACTGCTTGATGTCTTCTAGATTTTTTTCTTGCCCTCCGGTATATTGTGAGAGCGCTTGATTCATTTGCTTTTTGATACCGATGTAATCAACTACTAAACCGCTTTCTTTTTTCTCAAACTTACGGTTTACACGGGATATTGTTTGAATAAGGTTGTGTTTTTGTAGTGGTTTGTCAATGTAGATTGTGTCAAGGAAAGGAACGTCAAATCCAGTCAGCCACATATCAACCACGATGGCGATTTTGAAGTTTGACTTTTCGTTTTTGAATTGACGGTCTAACTCCTTGCGGTATTCCTTGTTCCCAAGCTTGTTCCATAACGGCTTTTCATCATCTTTGTTTCGAGTCATGATCATTTTGACTCGCTCCATGGGCTTAATTTTACTCTTCTCGTTTTCAGTTAAAGTCGCGCCGTCTTCGCACACTTTAACCTTGTTCCATTCAGGCCGCAGTGCGACTACCTCCTTGTAGAAATGATAGGCAATTTCGCGGCTGCTACACACGAACATAGCCTTACCTTTCTGTGTGGTGCCTTCTTCAATTCGTTTTTCATGATGCTGAACAAAATCTTGAGCAAGTGTCTTAATCCTATTGGGATCCCCCAGGATGGTAGACATGCTGGCCATTGCTTGCTTACTTTTTTCTATTTGATATTTGTTAGTGCCGGCCTCCTCACAGGTTTTGTAATATTTTTCAACTTCGTCCAGTTGCTTTCCGTCCAATAGCAGCTTGGCAGCCCGGCCTTCATACACAATACGAACCGTGATTTCATCGTAAACTGACTCAATCATGGTGTAGCTATCTATAATGTCGCCAAATACAGTTAATGTGGCATCAATTGGAGTGCCAGTAAAACCAACGTATGTCGCATTTGGGAGTGAGTCATGTAGGTATTTAGCAAATCCAAAACTTTTTCTAATTCCCTCCTCTGTGATAGTGATTTTTTGTTCTAGGTTAGTTTGACTGCGATGTGCCTCATCAGAGATGCAAATTACATTTGCTCGGTCGGTAAGTATTTCTAAGTCTTCTGTGAATTTATGAATAGTTGTGAGAAAAATTCCGCCGCTTTTTCGATCTTTTAATAACTCGCGCAACTCGGTACGGCTTTCGACACTAATAATGGTTTGGTCGCCGATATAGCCTTTGGCATTGGTGAACTGCCCGGATAGTTGGTCGTCAAGATCAGTTCGGTCAGTAATTAGGATAATTGTCGGGCTGCCAAGATCTACATCCTTCATTAGTAAGCGACTTAGGAATAACATGGTATAGCTCTTGCCACATCCTGTTGCGCCAAAGTAAGTGCCGCCTTTCCCATTTCCACTGCTCAGCTTGCCGTCTACATCGAAATGCTTCATCTGTTTTTTGATGTTGGCGAATAGTTTGGTTGCAGCATAGTATTGCGGGTAGCGACAAACGACTTTTTCCTGCTTGCTCGATTTGTCCGGAATATAAATGAAATTACGTATTACATTAAGCAGGCGCTCTTGGTTGAATAAGCCGCTTACCATCGTAAATAGTGCGTCGATGCCGTCCTTGTTGAGTTTTTCCTCCCCAGTGATTTTTCGCCATGAATAGTAATATTCATATGGCGCAAAAAACGACCCCATCTTGGTATTAGCGCCGTCGCTAATCACGCACAATACATTGTATTTGAATAGCTCCGGAATATCTCTTTCGTAGCGGGTAGTTATTTGGGTGTGGGCATTCAGCAGAGTGGTATTCTCTCGGCTGGCACTTTTGAACTCAAACACAATGAGCGGCAAACCATTTACGTAGAGTATCCCGTCCGGAATGCGCCGCTCGTAGCCCTGGATCTCCATCTGGTTGACAATGCGAAAATTATTTTGTTCTACATTGTCATAGTCGATAAGCTGAACATAAATATCTTTCTGATTGGCATCTTCCCGCTTTGATAAAAAGCCATCGGATATCAGTTTCATAATGGTTTTGTTGCTGTCGTAGAGATCTGATGCAGGCAGATATTCTAGCTTGTGTATAATTTGTTCAATCTCGTTGTTAGTTATTCCAAAACTAACATAACGCTTCGCTAGAAACTTACGAAGATCAGACTTGATTAGTACATCCTCGGGAGTACGATCCAGCACCTCTCCGCATGTATGCGGATAACCTTCCTTCCCTAGTAATTCGATAATGGCTTGCTCAAGCTTTTCTTCTGTAAATTTCATTGTCGCTTAATTTCCAATGTTCATAGTATTTTTCTTAATAAAGGATTCCCCCAATGAGATCGCTTTTTGTACGCTCAAGTCGAGAATTGGAACGTCAACATCACACATTTCTTCCCAGCCAAATATTTCCCGTACACTTCCGTGGGATTTAAATCTGGCATAACGATCAAATTCTGGTCTTGAGAACCAGAGCATAAGGAAATGCGGCAAAAGTTTGGACTTGTCGATGATTTCGAACACAGTGTAAGAAGTAGAAACGATGCACTCATCATCTTCCACAATACCTATCGAGATTCTATCTCCATTTCGACTTGTCACTGGGCCGTAAGCAAACTGCCCTTTTTTGGCGATTTTATATATGGATAGATCTGTGCCAATTATGTTTGCTTGTGATGGTATCAGCTCCTTGTACATACTAACGCCAAGGAGGTTGTCAATTCTTAGATCTTCATTTTTTAGTGATACTTCTCGAATGTGCTTGCCGAGTTTTTCAAGCTTGTAATTCATAGCCGGACTCCTTAAAACTCCTAAATAGCTCTGATTTCTCTTGTTTTTCACGCTGAAGAATTACATCTACCTTGTTTTGTAGTTTGGCGAGATGGCCATCAAAATCAAAGCTTTCGTTTGAAAATTTAAACTCTATGTATTTGTTTGGTACTAGACTGAAGTTGTTTTCTTTGATTTCTTTGAATGTTGAGCTATAGCAGTATTCTGGAATGTTGGTGTAAGTTTTTGTCCAGTTTTCCTGTTGCCAGTTATGATATGTTTCAATTGTAGTGCTGAGTTCTTTATCTGTTAGATCGATAAACTTTTTCTCAAAGGGGATTCCGCATTTCCGCATGTCGATGAATAGCACTTCACCTGTTCGGTCTCTATAGTCACGCTTGTGCGCATCATCTTCTACAGAATGTTTTTTCTTGTTTTTATTTAATATCCATAATGTAACACCTATGTCGGTGGTGTAAAAAAGCTTCCTTGGAAGTAGGATGATGGCCTCAACCAGGTCATCTTCAATCAGTTTTTTTCTGATTTTGTGCTCTACGCCCTCGTCGGAAAGTGCGCCGTTAGAGAGGACAAATCCTGCAACCCCATTCTCAGAGAGCTTAGATACCATATGGAGGATCCAGCCATAGTTGGCGTTGCTGGTGGGTGGTGTTTCATAACCGTCCCAACGATGGTCGTCAACTAACTCATCGGATGCACGCCAATCCTTTTGGTTGAATGGCGGGTTCGCCATAATGAAATCCGCTTTTAGGGTTTCATGTTGGTCATTGGCAAATGTGTCTTTGGCAGCTGCACCAAGGTTCGCTGAAATGCCGCGAATCGCCAAGTTCATTTTTGCCAGTTTGTAGGTGGCACCTGTATATTCTTGCCCATAAACTGAAATATCTTTTTTGTTGCCTTTGTGGTTTTGGATGAATTTGATCGATTGCACAAACATACCGCCAGAGCCGCAGCATGGGTCATAGATTTTGCCCTTGTAAGGCTCGATGAGTTCTGCGATCAGGTTAACGATACTCTTTGGTGTGTAAAATTCTCCTTTTCCTTTGCCCTCAGCGATAGCAAATTTCGCAAGGAAATATTCATATACCCGTCCCACCACATCTTCATGTGGGTTCGCTAAGGTATCGATATTATTGATGACGTCAATGAGCGCTGCCAGCTTGCTGGCGTCCAACCCTAACCGTGAGAAATAATTGTCCGGCAGTGCGCCTTGTAGCGCTTTATTGTTTTTCTCAATTGTGCTTAATGCAGTATCAATTTTTAATGCTATATCCTCTTGCTTTGAGTTTTTCTGAATATAGCGCCAGCGACTTTCTACGGGCAAATAAAACACATTTTCTTTGGTGTAGGCCAGCACCAAATCGACGTATTTTTCCTGTCCTGCATCAATAAGCTCTTCCTTGCGCTTCTCAAAAGTATCGCTAATGAACTTGAGGAAAATTAGGCTAAGCACAATATGCTTGTATTCAGAGGACTCAACGCTTCCACGCAACTTGTTTGCTGCATCCCAAAGAGTTTCCTCTAATGACTTTTGCTTTTTGCTTGTCGCTGTCTTCTTTACCACAGTGTGTATCCGTAACAAGTTTATTTGATGTGGAGACTATAGATTTTAAATTGCAGTGCCTAGTCGTAGTTATAAGGCGGCTGAGATGTTTCTCTTTAGTCTGGAAATTGTTTTGTAGTTATCTATCTAATCAAAAATTTTCATATTTGTTTTTAACGATAGGTAGATATTAACATAGTTACGATCAACCAAACGCTGAGTAGCGGACCGGCTTCATCGCCTGGTCCGCGGTGTTCCAGCCGGTCAGCAACACAGGTGGCGCTACACGCGACGGCTTTGCGCCCAGGAGGCTCAGGGGTGAGTTCGGCGAACTGTTCATCAAGGGTGGCTGAATCACGACGGCGTTCGTCCCGCGTATCATTGAGAAGCACCAGACCCGTAGGGGGGGCGTCGGCTAAAATATCCTACACCGTATGCCTGCGGATTGACCGTGCAGGAACACCGAGCTTATTTACAGAAAAGGCACGGAGGTATTGCCCAGCACGATCACATCAGTCATCGATGTCGTGGCCGATGAGGCAAGGCCTGGCAGTCGCGCCTAGTCTATGCGGTTTCCCCACAGCCTACTTTGACCACATTCACACATATGGTGGGTGGAAGGCGCTGTACCTTGCACTGAGCTGTAGGTCTGCACGATTTTAGACCAGTGGTCGAACTCTACCGCGCAGAGCAGCAGGGCTTCAACGAAGTCTGGAAGGCTGCATATTCCCGATTCGAGGGTCAGGCCAGCAGTTCTCTGTTGTTCCCTAATCGATTCCATACCAATACAGCGGTGAGTCGATAGTAATACCGGGTGGCGTCTGAATGGTCTTTCAGGTGCTGAGTGAGAAACCAGCGCACATGCTTGAGCTGCCAGGTCCAGGGATTATCTCGCTGCCATCGCTGTTGAATGGCCGATTGCATGATTCTGGCTTGGCGTAGGTGTCGTTGCTGCGAGACCTTCGAGCCGGTCAGCACGCCGCTCAGGAACAGTGCCATATCGAAGGGCCTGGTCACGCTCGACCTCCAATGTAGGCCGACATCACATCGATCCGGTTATGCCCGAGCTCAAGGCTGATCTGTTGTCGCACCTGCTGATCAAGGTCGCGGTCAATGCGATAGCAGTGGCCACTATTGACCGGGGCGGCGTGGCCCGTGAGCTGTTCGTAGCGCTCGCAGGCGTAGGCTGCTCGCAGTTCATGAAAGCCCTTCAGCCCGTGTGCATGCATCGTTTCGCGGGCGCGGAGCACGGTCTGTTGCAGGAACGCGGCGTAGCTTTCGTCTCGGTCCAGCAAGTTGCGGCTGCGGGGCGGCGATGCCTTACGAGCAAACTGCAGCGCCGCTTTCACCTCTTCATTTACCGCGACCCATCGCGGCGCTGATGTGCCTGAGCGGCCGCCCTTGGTGCCGTCCTGGATGTTGATGCGGCCTAAGTGTTCGGCTTCGCGGTGCAAGCGTGGCAGATCCGCCAGGATCGCTTCGCGCAGGCGCATGCCGGTTGCTCGGGCCAACAGGACAATCGCGGCCACCCGCTCGTGTTGCTGTTCGCAAAGCGCTTCGAGTACTCGCCGGACCCGTTGGGGGTCTTGGCCATCCGGCGCGCGGGTGCGTACGCTCGAGCGCTGCTGTCCCAACGCCTGACTTGGGCTGGCGATCCTCACGTCCTGATCACCGCGCAGCGCGGCGAGGGTGCGGTTAACACTGCTCAGACGGTTCTGCGCGGTAGCGATGCAGAGTTCGCCTTGCTGGATCTGCTGGCGCAGGTAAGCGGCGTAGTCTTGCAGCGTCTGTCGATCGATCTGGCGCGCATCGTTGTAACCGGGTCCGTCCTCTGACCGACACCAACGCACGAACGCTTGCCAGCGATCGCTATGCGCTTTGACCGTGGCGAAGTGGCCGTCGGCAAACAGATCCTTTAGCGCCTGTGGGCCGGCGTAGCTCAGTTGGCGGCCGTAGCCAAAGTTGCGACCATCACGCCGACCGACCAGAGCCATCATCATCATCATCACCGTTTTCGTTTGTTTGCAGAAAGAGCAGCAGGGCTTTCCAGTGGGGGCTGAGCCTGTCCACCTGCTGCCAGTGTGTCGGGCGGATCAGGAGGGCGTTCTCGTGGTGTTGCAACAGTGCCCCTTCTTCACGCAGTTGCTCGATCAGCCGGGCTAGGTGGATAGGCTCCAGTGGAGGTGTGGCGACAGCGGCGACAGTGGCGACAACCCGCGTCGTTTCTGGCCTGGCGCGTGGCGACAGGGTGGCGACAGCAGCGGCGACACGCCGCGATTCTGGTTGTGATTGATGTTGCGCCTGGTAGCGACGCACCGCGTCATTGAGGCGAAACATGGCGGACCTCGAAAGTTTTTCCGTCGCGGCTGCTCAGCCAGCGATGAGTGATCAGCACGACCAATAAAGAGGCGGTATGGTCAGCGCTCTTGCGGGCAAAACGAGGCCCGTTGCGATTGACGTCGCGGATGGTGAAGTGGGTCCAGCCTTTCTGCGCCAGCCAGCGCAGCAGCCGATCCGCCTCTTCGCATCGGCTATTGACCGGCTCCTGTTCGGTCAGGCGCTGAATCTCGGCCAAGTAGTAATCCATCAGCGTGGAGGCGCGCTGGATGTGGGCTTCCTCCAATGCATTGGCCTCTTCAACCATGGCCAGCACGCCCGCGATACGCAGTACATTCGCCGCGGCCTTGCTCGCGACAGGCTGGACTCCAGCCAGCTCGCCGAACTCGCCAGACTGGCACTCGATGGTGTCGTGAATATCAATCCAGGCATGACGGGCACGGGAAGTCAGCTCCAGTGTGGCGGGATTGAGAGATCCATCCTGGTGAAGTGACCAGGACTTTTGCAGCAGGGCGGTGATCCGTTGTTGGTAGCGCTGGACTTTGGCATCCCGGCTCAGGTCGATCGCCTTGTAGAGCCGCTGGCCGGCCAGGCGCTCAGGCCAACTGATCAGGCAGCGGCCGAGGAGGCCTTGTCCATTGATCACCGGGTCTTTGAACAGTTGGTTGGCCAGGTAGGGCTGCAGCATCAGGTGCAAGCTGAGGCGGCGGTCATAGGCACGCAGGCTTTCTCCGGCCATGGATCTTGCCCGGTCGATGGGGCTGCCATCCCACAGTGTCGACAAGGTGGTGATCGCCTTGAGCAGGTTCTCTTTGCTCATGGTGCTGCTGCCCAAGAACTGGCCGCCTTCATCATTGAACAAGCCCATGCTGGGCAAGCCATGGCACAGACTTTTGACCAGGGCCTCAATGGTGGGCTCGGCAATGATCAATCTCGGCGGTACCGGCTCGGATGGCTCACCGCCTTCCGCCTCCGCGTGTCTCTTTGAGGTTTTGGGTTTGTCCCTGATGCTGGTAGCGGCGCGATAGGCTTTGAGCTTTTCCGCATACAGGGTCCAATGCTGTCGTTCCCAGTCGCGCGCCGCCTTCAGTGCCAGATGGTCCACCGCGCTTTTGCGATCACCCGAGGACGCCACCGTCAGTAGGTAGAGGGACAGCGGATAGGTTCGGCCGTCGAGTTGGACATTAGCATGACCCTGGCTCACCAGGGCAGCAGTAGCCAGCACCGATTGTGCAGCCATGGCGCAGGGTACGCCGATCACCTCGGCCAGTCGTTCGACCGCAGGGCCCAATAGTTCTCCCAGTGCTTCGACCGGGTAGGGCAGTGGCGTCTGCTGGTATTCCAGCAACGGTTGTGGTGGCTCGAACGCTTCGCACAGTTGCATCGCCATTCTCCTAAGATTATCGACTTCGTCCTCACTCATCCCGCCATGGTTGTTGAGTGTTATCAGGGATCAAGGCCCCTGCGACCTGTGAGGGTTGTCCACTGACGCGGGACTGACGGCTCCTTACGACCGAGAGCTTGGGCATCTCATGATCTGGCCTCCTGAACACTTCCGAGGAAGTGGGCGGGTGGAGGCTGCACTGGCTGACGAGACCGGCGCCGCGAGATCCTGAGTCGGGTGAAGGCAGCGAGGTGATGACCGGGGCATGCCTGACTGTCAGTCAGGTGCAGTCCATTTCCTGGGCTGCGGCACCGTCATCGGCATCGCTGTTGCTGGTGACTTTTCGGTGTTTGTCACGCCGATTGTCACGTAGGGGAAAGCCGCAAAGGCTAGTGCGAGCAGGGCTGCAGCAGTGTGAGATGCGCCCGTCTCTTTAGGGGGCAAAGAGACGGGCAAAAGGTTGGCGCAAGATATAGCCAAGCGGATAAGTTGCTGCAGAGCAGCCAGGAGGGGGTAAGAGTTGCCGCAGTGGGCATTCTGGAAGAAGTGGCATCCATCACATCGTTGTGACCGTGCGAGCCGCCGGACGCTAATCGCACTTGGGGAAAACCACCACGATGTGGCGTAGCCTCAAAGGTTCTGGCTACCTGGCTGCTGTCGAGGACAGCGCTTGTACGGTTCTGGTTTAGCGCTCGTTCTGATCGCGGTCAACAGTATTTTGGGGGCGACTCTTGCGCCAATCGGTAGCGCTGGAAGACCTTGGAGGCCGGTGGTTTTCTATAGTCGGGTGGTCGTTCGTCGGTTTTTAATGTGAGCCTGCGTAATTGCATGGACTTGACCATTTGCATTGTCACTGACCAGTCGAATTGCATTCGACCTGACCAGCACACGCCGTAGTGACGACCGGCGGAGAACGGCCAAAAGCGGACGCTGCATGTCCGCCAAATTTGCTCCCACCGATGGCCAGTTTATTCACTTGGTTCTATCGCAGGTTCAACCCAGCCATTACTCCGAAGGATGTCGAGCACTGGTTCATAGTCTTGGGTCCTATAGATATCCTGGCATCTCAAAAAGAAACGATTCTTCGAGTCGGCAGACGGGTGATTTTCAGCCAACACATTGCGTAATACACCTAATAAGAGGCTGGGTGTTTCTCCCGCGTCCCAGTTTTGAGAATTCTCCATGACCGCGTCTAGCAGTTGACCCACTTGACTGCTATCAAGTCGACCCGCGAAAGGCAAAATGAGCCTTCGGAAATTATCCTCTGAGCCACGGAAGCCCCCAGAATTGCCGTATATAGCAATTCCGCGAGTCCAAAGCTCGGGGATTGGCCGCTGCGCAACTGCATCAATTAGGGATCTCGCGTCAAGATCAGCAATAACATTCAGCAAAGCAGTACGAAATTGTGGAAGTCTTACACCCACGAGAATGCGATAGTCACTCAACGTGCCGGGGTCTAAATTTGCCGCCGTTTCTTGAAGTGCTGTTTGAGTAGAAGCCTGCAATGATTCCCAGAAAATCGGAAATGAGGCTAGGAAAGCAATGGCACGTGGCCGATGTTCCGGTTCGATGTTGTCGATTAGTCTGATGATGGTGGTTGAAACGTCAGGCCAAGTGTTAATTGCACGATCTTGCAAGGCAACAAGTGAAGAAATTATCTTGCTCTGATGCGTTTCCCACTCCAGAGGTACGCCTTTAAGCAAAGATTTAGCAAGCACCGTACCGAAGTTATGAATATTTGTAGTGCGGACACGCTCAAGATAGCGCTGTTCAACGTAGTCAAGAATGTGCGAGTGCTCTGCCGGGAAACCTGGTGATTGAACGTCAACGTTGAAGACATCGAATATTGCTTTGCCTTGTCGAGGCTCGCGAGATAGGACTAAATCAACCACATTTACGAGATGAAGTCGTACCAGTTCTGGCGAAGGCTCAAAAAGCTCAGCCTCTGCCGAGAATGCTGGATGCGCGCAAAGATGGCGATCTTCCCGAAGGCGAAATAGATGCTTTTGAGCGATACTATTAATAACTTGAGTTGTTCGCGTCGCGTGCTCGACAATTTCGCCTTCCAGTTGTAGCAACTTTTTTATGTCATCAGAGGCATTGGCAGTGTCCCATAACTGAACAAATGCTGTTGCTGCTAGATCGCCATGGGCGCTCAATTCACGGTACTTTGCGATTAAGTCGTATACCAGTGCAACCCATGCGGAGGTGAGAGACGCGCGTAATGCCCCGGCTTTGTAGGCTTTGACGGAATCGAGAAAATACTTCTTCGAAGGGGCATGACGGATTCGTGAAATCAAAATTTCTAGATCAATAAAACCAGTGTCCATTCGCGCGGTTTCCTTGGTTGTGATTATTTGAGTAGACAAGCATATCATCAGAGTAGCGCTCCGATTCTGAAAGTATTGATTTAGAGTGAGGCGGGGGTATCCGTGGCGAGCAGAAGCTAAGATTAGCTGATTGTTACCTTGCGACAGCCAGCCTATTCCCGGGCCCTTTACAGCCCTCACTGGCATCAGCAATCGGCTAAGAGCTGACACGTCAATCACGCAAGGCTTCCAAAGGTGAGAGTGACTGCGAAATTCGGGACGACTCACGATTTAGAATCATGTAAAAAAACAACTTGTTTTTTTGAAAGTTAATAGAAGAAAATGGCACATGTCGATCAGAGCGCAGAGAGCATCTAATGTCATTTTTAGACGTTTACAAACTTGCACCTAAAGTAATTCAATTGAACATAAAGAAGCAGCATGTCAATATTTTTCTAGGGCTTCTTTGGGACGCATTTAGAGATGAGATTGGTCCTGTAACATGCCAGCACAACTATGGCCGCACCGATAATCCACAGATCTACGAATACAAAGTGCGCTGGAGCTCCAGTAAATTCGAAGCTGTTTTGAGTTTTTATAACCATACGTCGCTAGGGTTGAATTGTGCGGAGTTACGACTATTTGATTATGAAAAGAACGTAGCATTCGGAAATTACGCAAATAAAATCACTAATGCCATACTCACGACCAAAGATAGAGTGCTTCAACAAGAGCATAGGGTTGGCTTCGATTACTATGCGAAAATTAAGGTTTTATGTGGCAGTGTTTTGTCTGGGAGCTACCATGTCGACAAACTTGGAGTGCTTTTGATTGCCTCGTCGCGTGGGTGTGATCTTATTTTTCCTGCGCAATATAGAGAGGCGAAGTCGGAGTTCGATTACGAGGCAAAGAAAAATGCCATTAAATATGTTTCAGCGTTGACGGTATTATCTCAAGAGCTTTTTTTGATCTCGGAGAATGATGATGTTGTTGCGATTTCCGCTGAAAATTTCCAGCACTTGGTTGAAGATACTGAATTTTCTGGGAAGTATATAAACGATACTCCATTGTATGGTCTCCACGGAGCAAAGTTAGGGATGCCTTCTGGACCGGATAGCGTAGTAGACGTTAGCGAAGTTATTATGATGGAACGTAGGGATTTTAGATTAGATGGGTTTCTATGTTTTCCTGCAAGGCTTGGAGAGTTGATAGGGCATATTGACAGTGATTTAAAACGGCGCCAGGCTTCCAAGAGATTTCACGATGCATTGCGTTTCAGAGAAATTCACGAGCGATACGCTGACGGTGATTTTGGTGTTTCATATGAGCTTATAGCTTATGTTGCATCCATTGAAGCGCTTCTTGATCACTCTAAAACTGAAAATCAAATAAATTGCCGAAAATGCGACACACCATTGATTATTGATGAATATAAAATAAGTCAGAAATTTAATGACTTTGTCAATACCTATGGAGGAGGGAGCGAGGCTATGAATCGAAAATTTAAAGAACTATATGGTCATCGCTCAAAATTTGTCCACACCGGCTTAGAACTCCATGCCTCCAACGTGCTGCGTCCTAACCGTCCGTTAATACTCGAAGGAAAAAATCATGTCTCAAGTGTCCCGAGTTACTATTACAATATACATGAGTGGACTGGATTCCTATTGAGAGTGTACTTTTACTTTACAGCCTACCAATCCGGTCAAGCTGACTCAGACAATCTCTGACTAGCAAGGACTCCAGGGCTAGCCAGTCAATTAAGGTTTCGGCTAATTATTGCCTTTCGCCACCGGCAGCTTTGGGCCCAGGCTGTGTGAAAACGCATGCACCGTTTTGAAGTCTGCGTTGCTACGTAAAATCTGCCAGCGTTTGGTTAGTCAGCAGACCTGAAATTTGCGTAGGAACGCGACTTTCGTTCCGATTCTGACTGTCAAACTTGCTCTAAAACGTTTTCACACAGCCTCGGTCGGTTGCAGTCCTTCAGTGCTTGGCTGACGCACTCGCGCTGAGTGGCACCCGCTGACCCCCATCAACTGCAAACGGCTGGTCAGCGCGAATGTAAATGACTGGTCAGTGGCAATGCAATTAGGTGGTCAAGTGAGATGCAATTACGCGGAGCCCATGCGAGTGGGAATGCGGAGCCTTCCCGCTCGCGTGGGCTTGGCCGAGAAAGCCCCAAGAGAGAGGCTTGCAACGGCGACAGTCGCCACTTCTGTCGCCATGCTGCAAACCAGGTATTACGCGGGTTGTCGCCGGTGTCGCCGCTGTCGTCAAATCAACCATCACTCCATCTGGGGAGTTATTTTCGGTTACCGGCGGCGTCCGGTGAGCGCTCACCGTATCGGCACGACATTGCAGTTCCTGGTGTCATTGATGGCAGCTGCCGACAGACTGCCCGTTGCTGCTTTTTGGATGTGCTCACTCCACCAAGCCATCATCGGTCTCCGGCGTTCGATGTAGTCCGCTCGGTTGTAGGCACTTCGGACTTCGTCCTTGTCGACATGCGCCAGCGCGACTTCGATCAGCTCCGGATCCCACCCATGCTCGTTCAGGATGGTGCTGGCCATGGAGCGCATGCCGTGGCTGACCAAGCGGTCCTGGAAGCCCATGCGTTTCAACGCCATGTTGGCGGTCTGGCTGTTGGCGTGGGTGCGAGGGTTTCTATCTGCCGGGAACACGTATTCCCTATGGCCGCTGTGGGGCTTGAGCGTCTCCAGTAACGCGAGTGCCTGTTCGGTCAGCGGGATGGTGTGCGGACGACGCTTTTTCATGCGCTCCGGCGGGATGGTCCAGATGCGTTTGTCGAAGTCGATGTCTGCCCATCGGGTGGTGGCCGCTTCGGCAGGACGGGTCATGGTGTGCAGTTGCCATTCGATCAGGCAGCGGGTGATCCGCTTGATGCTGGCGTTCGCGATTTCGATCATGAGCTCGGAAAGCTCATCGGGTCGTAGCGCGGCCATGTTCTGTTTCTTGGGTTTCTTGAATACTGCGCGAATGCCACTGAGGGGGTTCGCAAAGATCAGTCCTGAATTGACCCCGTAGGTCATGATCTCGTTGAGCCGTTGGCTCAATCGCTTCACTGTCTCGAGGCTGCCTTTGGCCTCAATCGGGCGAAGCAGTTCGATGACCATCGGTGCACTGATTTTTGAGAGTGGCGTTGTTTTCAGGCTCGGAAATACATGCAGCGTGAGCGAGCGCCAGATGTCTTCGGCGTACGCCGGCGTGACGGAGTCCTTCTTCAGCTCGAACCAGGCGGTGGCCACGTTCTCGAACGTATGTTCCGTCTCCGCTCGTTTGGCTTCGTCCTGTGCATTGCGTTGCACCTTGGGATCAATGCCTTGTGCAAGCAGCTCGCGTGCTGCCACCACTTTCTTCCTGGCGTTCGCTAGCGAGAGCTCTGGGTATGTGCCCAGCCCCATATTGATACGATTTTTGGTTACCGGCTCGCGGTAGTTGAAGTTCCACAGCATCGAGCCATTGCTCCTGACTCGGAGCTGAAGGCCGTCACCATCGCTGAGGACGTAATCCTTGTCTTTTGCCTTGACTGCCTTGAGCTGGCGGTCGGAAAGGCGAAGGGCTGGAGCAGGCATTAGAGCTACCTCTGACACCGTTTTGGTATTCCAAAAAATAGCACCGGATGGCTTGGAATACCATTTGGAATACCCAAACGGCTGGAACTCAAAAAACCTCTCCAGCGCCCAGTAGCGCTTAAACCCTTGATTTCGCTGGATTTCAGGCACAAAAAAAGACGTCCGTGGACGTCTTTAGATGATGAAGTGGTGGAGCCGGGGGGATTTGAACCCCCGTCCGCCAGTACTCCGCTG
>Ga0207696_1000449_pt1 | contig 36204 bp, 54 predicted proteins | sample KBSS54metaG_FD_184403 | JGI IMG/M metagenome (GOLD analysis project Ga0207696, IMG submission 184403) | Switchgrass rhizosphere microbial communities from Kellogg Biological Station, Michigan, USA - KBS S5-4 metaG (SPAdes) (version 2) | ecosystem: Host-associated > Plants > Roots > Rhizosphere >...
CGGGCATCCAATCCGTTCGCCCCACCCCTAAAGCCGATGGTCGTAAATCCCCCCGCTTAAGACCTCTCAAACCAAATCATAGACCACGTTATGTTATTTCAAAAGCTGATCTGCTCGCCCAACATCCTAACCTGAAACTGCCATGAATCCACTAGAAGAAAGTTTGATGCGTCTCCGTCAGATCGTTCAGGAAAAGGAATGTGCGGTTGATGTTTTTTCTTTGCGGGGCGATTTGAAACTTCTGCTCGCAGCCCATGATGCCCAAGCCAAGCAGGTTTCCCACATCGAAGATTTTCTTTGGGGGCGAAAATACTGCACGGAACTTTACATCAGTCCGCTTGGCTTTTCGGGGTGCGAATCGTGGCAGGTGGAAGTGAACTACGGCGATAAGACCGAAGCCTTCCAAGGTGATTCTGTGGCCGATGCACTCGCCCAAGCGGTGATTGCTTGCATGAAACGCAAAGCCGATTCGCCCCATACGCCCCCCACCCCGCAAGCCCAAGAGGGGGAACGCCGTGAACAGGCTTAACTATCAACTCCTACCCGAGGAGCGCGAACATGCCTTGATTATCCGTGGTGCATTTCATCAACTTGCGCCGGGAACAACGATTCCTCTAATGAGCGTGCCGGAAGGATATTTGGTCGAGAAGGTGGGCGAACCCGATTACAATTTCCTAAGCGGGGACATTACTTGCCGCGTACGCATCACCAAAAAGCCCCAATGAAACCACGAGCTTTGAGTGAGATTCCCCAACGGTTCCATGCTGAGATAATGGGGCAACTGGGTAACACCCTTACGATTGGAGCACCGACTACGGCAACGAACGTAACTTTTACACGTTATCTGAATTGGACGTTGCCCTATCCTCCCTCCGCTAACGCTTACTGGCGCTCTATTGTCATTAATGGAAGGGGGAGGGTGGTAGTCTCGCGGGAGGCTAAAGCCTTCAAGAAGGCCGTTTCCGCTGCCTTGGCGGGACTTTCTCCCCTCAGTGGCCCCGTCCACCTAGTCGCCAACTTCTACCGGCCTAGAAAGCGGGGGGATTTGGACAACCTCCTAAAGGTAACTTGTGACGCCCTGAAAGGAATCGCCTACCACGACGACGACCAGATTGTAAAAATCACGGCATCGCGTTTCGAGGACAAGGAACGCCCCCGCGTTGAGGTATCCGTGAGCCTGATTTCCGAGGCTTGACACCTTGTAAAAAGGCGGTATTTGTAAAAGCAAGAGTGAGCACGCACGCAGAAACCCTGCGTTCCAACACCGGCCAGTGGCGATGAACCTTGAAGCGGGCGGGGCGGCCTGAGAACTTCCCCGCCCGCTGACTATTTTGCGAGCTAAAGGACGAACTTCCCCAACAGAAGGCCCACCACGAAGCCGATGAGTGCGGCCCGTGCAATGGGTGAAAGGAGCGTCCAGAACCAGTTGAGGAAGGCTTTAAGTTTAGTCATTTTTGTCCTGTTGGTTGATACGATCTAGTTCCTGTTCGGCAATGGTTCGGATGGAGGCCGGACCGTGGGTGGCGGAAAGGTAAAGGATGTTGCGGTTGAGGTTTTTCAACTGGTGGGTGACTCCCCGCATTTCCTCCCTCAACTTGCTGTTGTCCTCTCTGACCGCATCCCGCTCAGACTTCAATTCCCCCTTCGTCTTTTCCTCCCGATAGACCAGAAGCAAACACACTAACCCAATCGGCCCATACACTGATAATCCAGAGGGAACTTCCCCTATCTGTCCAAGGGCCGCAGCTATCAGGGGAGAGGTGTATAAAAATGCGTTCATGGGCTTCACGGCTTATCTGGCAGCTTCGTTTCGGGGACGGGTTCATATAGTCCTCGATTATGTCCGAAATACAACCCAACTCCCCCGCCAGCGGCAAGGACAGATAGGCCCCAAAACCAACTTGGAAGACCGCTGACCTTCCACGCAAGGAACGAAATCCCGGCCCCCGCCCAGCACATGAGAGCCGGTGAAGGGTATTTGAGCCAAAAGAAGATTCCCCCCGCCACGGCCAACCCAAGCGCCCCATAAAGTAAAATCCTGTCCTCTGCGGCCTCCACTTTCTTCAAGGCTACGGATTGATCTATGGTTCCTGTTGAAGCTGCCGTCTTACTTTCTGTCTGGTGGTATTCGCTAGGGCCGTTGGGGCGAATCGAAGTTATTTCCTTAGCGGGAACGGCGGGAGTTTTATCGGTGGCGGGAATGGCCTCAGATTTTGTTACCACGACCTCGGACCCTTGGGGGAGGGCCACGGATACCCCTGCGTCAGATTTGGCTATGGTGGCGGGAGAACCGGCGTCCTTGACCCCTTGCACGGTCGTCCCCCCGGAAGTGATTCGCCCCGCACCAAACCAAGCGCACCCCGAAAAAACTAACGCACTTGCGAGGAGTGCGAAACATCCGACCTTTCGATAAAGCGAATGATGAACCGAACGTTTTTCTTCAGCGTCCACCCGTCGTTGAATTTGTTTGCATCCCCGCTGGTCAAAACTGCCCGATCGTTCATGGCTGTTATCCGGTGGGTCACTATCCCCGTGTCCACTATATCGCCTATCTTCCAGACTGTTTTCGGGGAGGGGATTTCCGCCCAGCAAAACTCTCCCCCGCGCAATGCTGGCCTCATGCTGCCCGTCATTGTGATTGGGCCGACCCGAATCAATCCTGATGGCACGACGAACCCCTTGGGCACCCAAATAGGATTCGCCCAGCAAGTCGCCCCTAACAGCAGGAATAGAATTATTCTCACGGGTTAACATTACACGAAGGGGTAATTACAATTCTATGGGACTGCTTGGAATCAGGAGAGGGGGCCGACTGTCGCGCCGTTGATGCGCACGAATAATCCAGCCGTAGTTGTCCACATATCCCCATTTACCGGAGAAGTAGGGGCCGCACCATGCGGGATTCTCAAAGAAGAAAGCGCCGTTGTTCCAACCGGGAACACCGCACCGCTCGTTGCCGATATGGCTGCCCCTGCAAAAGCTGTCACCCCCGCAAATAATGCGGATTGGTCAGCGCCAAGTGTAAGCGCCGTTGTGGCTGCGCCCCCGCCAGTCGTAGTCTGAAGCGTCAGAGTCCGGCTCGCGCCCGTGCCCGCCGTGATGGTCATGTTGCCTGCGCCGCCTGTGAGAGAGAATGCGCCAGAGGAATCCGACAAAAGAGTTCCTGTGGAAACATTGCCCATACGCAACGAACCGGCAAAATAGTTTAGGTCAGAAGCACCGGCAGCATAGAATGCATAGGCCGTGGTGATGTTCGCCGTCTTTTGTGCGTCCGCCTTGAAAGCGTATCCAGTCGTGATAACACCACTGCTTGAAGTTATAGGGGTTCTTGCGTTGTATGCTTCAGCCTCAGTGACATTTCCGGTTGAGCTAGAAATGTATATTGAGCGGGAGCCATACAGAATGTTCATGTTCGCGGCACCCGTGGAGCGGGCCGCAGAACCAAGAGCAATAACATCGCTTGAGCCGCTCGTTTGGGCGTTACGAACATCAAAGTTTCCACCACCAATGGACTGAGCGGTTGTGCTTCCGGTCAGCGTGACGATAGAGTTGTATGGCGTAACCGATACAGCGGAAGAGACATCCTGCTGAACGGCACCCTCCAGCTTTGTCTTCCCCACATTCCAAAGCCCGTAGGAGTTGGTCAGGGTGACGTTAGTGCCGGCGGCTATATCGCCTGCAATATAGAGATTGGCTGCGTTGGTGAACGTGGTGGCCGAGGAGGCGGCAAAGGTGGGCACCGCAAAGCTGTTCGCTACGGCGGTGGCGACGGTGCCGGAGGAGGTGGAGTCGGTGATGGTTAGGCCACCAGCGGCATTGTTGGAAAATGAGCTGATGATGCCAAATGTGCCCCACGCTGCCCGGGTTTTATTTCCCGCAGAACCAATGATGATGCGCCCGTTGGCATCTCCGCGTAGCGCCTCATAAGTCGTGGTCGTCCCAGAAAGAATAGATGCAACTGAGGTATACTGCCCAGCTGCCGAATCCGTGAACGCTTCCGCTGCCACTATAGCAAATCCAGCTTGAGCAGCGGGGTATCCGGTGGCTCCATAGCCTCGTGCAATATACTGGGCGAGCGTGTCGTTTAACTGAACTGCTGAAGGGGCACCCGCAGTATCGCGGGCACGCCTACCCATGAATGTCGGATTGTTCGTGCCTTGCGCGTCTAGCATGAAGCCCGTGCGCTGATTGATCGCACCCACCACTTGCAACCCCTGATACGTGTAGGCTTGAACTGTCGGGCCGCCCACCGTCTGAAGAATGAAATTGCCCGTTCCCGTGATGGAGCCCGTTATGCCTTTATTACTTCCCCCCGCCGTCAGCGCAATCGAGCCGGCGCTGCTGATGTTGAAGGCATCGGGGACAGTTAACGTGGGCGAAACATAAGTCAGGTCTGCGGGGGTGATCGCAGAAGTCCCGGCCCCAAGCAGGAGGGCGGTATTCGTTAAGCTCGTAAAATTGAATGGCCCAGCCAAAGAAAGTGTCACGGCCCCGGTCGAAGCACTAGCCGTAATCTGGTTGGCGGTTCCCGCAAGCGAAGTGACAATGCCAGTGAGCGAAGCCCCCGAACCACTAAATGAAGTGGCCGATAGTACCCCCGTGCCAGAATTAAAAGTAAGCGCGGAGGAATCAGTCAAAAGCCCCGCCGTGGTAGCAAAGGGAACGCGCCCAGAAGTAAGCGCCGAAGATGTCAACGCACCCGTGCTAACGCTGGTGGGGGTAATCGCCCCAAGCGTTAATGTGATCGCCGGAGTGGTGGTGGGATTAGCCACCGAACCAGAAACCCCATTGGCCGTGACAAGGGAAACCGTTGTCACTGTGCCGCCCCCAATGAGATTCTTTATATCCGTGAGGGCAAATCTCCGCTCTCCACCAGACACAGCCGTATCATACCCAACAATGAACTGGGTCAGGGATGGCGAGTTTGCCTGTGTGAAGGATGCGAAGTTTACGCCAGCCATATTAGAATGTCTCCATTTGGTTGCCCGCGAAAGTCAGGATTGGAATGAAATCAACCAATGTCACCATGTCATCCGATTGGGCAAAGTTAAACACCCGGCAGAATCCACTCGTGCCGGGGTTGGTGTTTTCGCCCAATGCCCCAGATGGGTTTGTATCTTGGGCGAGTCCTGAAGATAATTCTTGGCAGGGCATTAGGGTTTAACGGGAGCGCCGAAAGCACCCTTTGGCTTCGGGCCTCGTTTCTTGGGCGCATCAGCCACAGGCGGGGTTTCCTCTTTCGGGGTATTCGCCTGAACGAAGGCAGACAGGCAACCAAGGGCGATCTGGATGTTGATATAATCCTCGCGGTTCAGTTTACCGGCGTTCTGGGGGGTCGTAGCAACGTCCAAGACCTGCAAGGCTTGGGCGGGAGTGATATTATTTTGGTTCATGTTGTTTTTGACTAAAAAGGAATGGCAGGGAAACCGGGCATCACGGCGATGCGCCCCCTGTCCAAAGTATAGACCTCCCCCGATGAAGTATTAGAGCGAAGGAACCATTGGGCCACGTTCGCTTGCGGAATGTTCGCGGTGAAGGCGGAGTTTAGGCTAACGGTAACATTGGCGTTATTCGCCCCTGAAATCACGACTTGTCCTGTATTTGTGTTAGCCGTGAACAAAATCAATTCGCCCGTTAAATCGGGATTTGCCACTGCATACATGGAAATATCAGCGCCGTAAACATTTTGCTCCACCCCATCAAGGGTGACTTGGGTTGAAAACGAGTAGGAGTCTCCCTGAAGAATATGCAGGTAATCACCGGCCATGTTTATTTGGGCTTTTGGTCAACGGCCTTGAATGGGAAGGCTTTATTTAAAGATTCCTGTCTTTTGGCACAACCGCGACAAGGCTTAATCCCCACCAGTTTAGTGGCAGAGGCGATAACATCCCCCATTCCTTTCCAGCGGGAAGCCCGTTCCTTGGCGGTAATAATTCGGCTCATGGGCAGGAGTCGCCGCAATCCAAGGTGGAAGCGCAAGTGAGGCCATCGTCCCAGCGGGCTTGGATGGGGTTGGTGCTCATAGTCCCGGATGACGAAACCATGAACGTCGCGTCTGAAACGTCAGTATCCGCATCAATGATGGTAAATTGGACCGTGTATCTCCCGGTATATGGAAGGGCTATAGATGTCAGCGGGCTTGATGTTCCAGACTGGGTATCAATCAACGTCCCCGTGTCATCGTATATCTCGAAAATTACTTGCACGCTTCCGCTGCTGGTTGCTGACCAAGTGAGAATCAAGGAATCGCCCGCGACTCCATTAACGCCACCCCACGCCTGCGTTCCGTCGCCTCCAATATAGCCGGCTGAAAATGTCTCGTTAACGGAAAACGAACTTCCGCCAGAAGCAGAGAATGAAGCGAGGTGGGTTCCGATTTCAAAATACCCAACACAATCGCTGACCTGAGCGGATATAACACTAGCCGCATCCGCACAACTCGCATACCAGTCGCCCGTCAACTCCGTCAGGGGCGGCAGCAGAAGCTTCGGGCACGCCCACAGCGAGCGCGTCGTGCCCGAGTCGTCCCATAGGGCGATAACGGGGAGGAGTATCCATACCGCCGAAGACGTAACGCTCCACGTAACATCTGTGTTCTCCGGGAAATTCGACCCTCCAAAATCCTGGCTCCCATTCATACGGACGTAATATATCCCGTCATCGGGAGCAGTGAGGGTTAACGTCCCACTCCCACTGGCCGATGTATCGGAGTCCAGAATATCTCCGGTCGCGCAATCAACGAGCTGGGCCAATGTTTCGCTTGTGTCGCCATCCCCCGTATTGGTGAAAGCCAGAGAAAGCACATCTCCAGACGCCATTGAAACGGCGATTAGGATGCTAACCGTCAGGTGTTCCGCGGCCTCAAAAGAGGCATTGGCCTCGCCAGCGGCGGTGTATGTCGTGCCATCAAATGATGAGGTGAACGTGCCGGGTAGGTCCGCACCGGGAAACGAATATATGGTGTCGCAGTCCGAGACGGAAGCTGCTATAAACGCCGCTGCTGTCGCGTAGTCTGGAAATGTCGGTGTTATAGACCATGGCGCGGGTATCAGCAACGCACACGAGCACTCCGCCGGAGTGGGGCCAGCGCCCGAGCAACAAGGGAAACAAGTGGCCTTTGGGGCCAAACTATACGTTGTCCAGTTAAGAGGCATCTCAGCTAACCTGCAAAAAATAGGCTCCGGGGGTGGTCGCGGGGTCGCTCGTATTGCGATTGCACGCCACAAAGCTCTGAGAATACAAAAGGCTTTGATCTATCACGGTCACAATGTTGTTAACCACTTGGATATTCCCAATCAGGCTGTAAGCCTTGGTTGCGGTGTTTGGCGAAGGGACCGCCCCCGTGTTGATACTGCACGCTGTCACGGTCGCATTGTTATCAATCGTGATGTTCAGGTAAACGGTCGTGTTGCTGTTAGGGATTGATAGGTTTATGCTCGTGCCGATGCCTGCGGGGATATTGTTTCCGACTGTGGCAAAGCGGACGTTCACCGATGCAAAGTTGGCATTCGGAGAAGTGTCATTGATTCCGAATGGAAGAATCCCCGCCGTGCCGCCACCACTAGAGCCACCCTCAACCGCCCGTAACCGCGCATCGAACAAAGACAGGTCTAGAATAAATTGCCCACCGGCCAGCATCATTTTACCGACGTTATTAATCGGCGCAATCTGCCCCCCACCGATTGCATTAACGAAATCAATCAACTGATTGGCGTAGTTAGCCGATATAAGAGACGTGCCACCCGGTAGGCATCTAGGAATGTTTTTCCAACCGTCAGCCATTGTTAGATGGGCTTGTTAACCGTTACGGAAGTCTTTTCCCAGATTAGGCCAGTGAGCAAATGAGATTCGCTGGAAACATTATAGGTGGCCGGCTCCGCTGATGGATTGGTCAGAATGGCCCCGATATTCGGGTTTCCAAAACCGATATAATCAACCACGTTATTTCCGTCAGTAACTATAAACGTGTTATCTAATGTTGGAGAGGTGGCCCCGTGCGAAAATGTATGCGTTACCGTTGCAATGCGGTATAGCGTGATCGGTGAACGATAGAAATATGGGTTCCAAGAAGAACCAGCCCCGAAAGACAAACCGGGGAATGTGTAGGCCACCTGTTGTGTCTCTGCCCAAGTTACAGGGATTTGAACATAGGCCCGCGAATACCTCACGGCGCCCGGAGCGATCTTTCTAAGCGGCCCCTGTTCAACCATGAACGCAGAGGGGGCATCGCCGGATGTAGAATCAAGCGCCGCTGTCGTATAGGCGTTGGCCCACACAACATATTCCAAATCAAAACGCGCCACATTTGAATTGTTCGGCCACGGATATGGATAACTAACCGTATTTGAAACGAGTAGTGGGGTAGAATATGAGCCGTCTGAATATAGGTTAGCCATGTTACTTTTGGGCCTTCAGCATTCCCTCTAATTGTTTTCTAACGCCCTCAAGTTCTTTGTTGGTTGATTCTAGTTTACCATTGGTTTCCTCAAGGGCTGATTTAACGGCCTGTTCTGCCGTCTGGGCATTCAATGCCGACCCCGTTCCGGCCACATCGTTTAATGAATCTCGCATCTTTTTGGCCTCAAGACCCAATTTCATTGCTCCTCTAATATCACCACGGCCCCCGGCTTCCGAAGCAAATTTCTCCTTTTCCATTATCTGCTTGGCAACAATGATCGGGTCTTTCTGGGAAGCGAATCCGCCCGCGCTCATATTGGCTAACTGTTCCACTGATGGCGCAAACTTTTCACGCACCTCCTTGCGCTTCTCTTTCTCCATATCTACCGCCGCGATAACATCCTCGTTGTCCTCGCGGTTACGCTTGGAATCTTCTTCTTGGGCCTTCTGCCTTTTCTCCTCAGCTTCCTTATCAACGCCGGCAGTCGCCTCTTTAATGTCCATCTGATTTTTCAGAATCGCTGCTTCCAACTCCTTGTGTTTAACAGTGGCCTTTCCAGTCCCTTCTAGTTGCTTCTCTAGATCGGCGCGTTCATTCATCAGGTTAACGAGCTTCTTTTGCGCATCGGTTCCCTTAACGTCCGATTGAACCTTGACCTTATCGAGTTTCTCTTGGGCTTCAGTTTGTTTCTCTGGGCTATTATCCTCCTTGGATTTCTTCAGGCGCTTCTCTGCTTCATCAGCAGCCTTTCCGGTTTCATCAACCATCTTCTTTGCGGCGTCCTCCTGTTCCTGCGTCACATCCTGAAAGAAATGTCGGGCGGCATCACCAATCTTCGTGAAGAATGAAAGCCCCTTAACGGCGGCATTCATGAACCCGTCTGAAATATGACCAACGGCATCACCAAATTCTGCCACACTCTTGGTTCCAGAATCAACGGTGTGGCCTAGTTTCTCTGCTTCTTCTCTGGCCTTTCTCGCGTGTTCAACCGTCATCTTGAATCCTTCGACAACGCCAAAGATGCCGATGGCATGGCCCAGCTTACCGCCGCCCCATTCATGCAGTTCTTTCTTCAGCCCTTTAAGGCTGTTGTTTGCCGCTGCAACGCCCTGCGTAAACCCCGTTGAGCTTGCCCGCAGAATGAAATCAATCCCGATGCTCATTTGATACCTTTGGCGATATGCTCAACCGCGATCATATCACTTGGATTTGTTAGGGTGGCATCATTAATGCGCGCCACAGCTGCCCGCCAATGCTGCCAAAGGCGGCGCAAGGGCATATCCATGATTTCATCAAAAGTGAATGGAAGTCCGGCCTCCGCAAACTTATCCACAATATAGGTCGGATACGAGGCATAGCTGGGTGAATCAACCTCATTGTTCCCCGTTCCTGTCGGTGCGTCCATCAGGGCGTTTTCAATCCATTCATTTACCTCTTTTATTACCGTCTCGGCTGGATACGCGCTTAACACTTTCCTGAAAAATGCCTGCTGTTGGATGGACTGCCGCAGGCTGGACCAGAAAGAGAACTTGGGAGAATCTGGAACCTCAAACTGCGGGGTGCAAAAATAAATCACCTGCAACGCATGGGCCAAAATCTCGTTCTCAGATTCAAACCGATACTGACCCACAAGGCCATTTCTGGCGTGTTCCAACCAGAGCAAACGGCGTAACGAAATTGGGTGAACGACAATCCCACAAATCATTTCCTTACCACCCAAATATGCAGAATCGCGCAAGGTTGTTTCCTTGCGCCGCGCCTCTGCATATCCGGGGATTACTACTCTTTGCAATGTGACCATTGGGCGGGTCGGCCCGATGGCCTTTAATTGATACGGGCTTGCCAGCTACCGCTGGCGGTCCACGGCCCGCGTTGGGGCTTGGTGAGCGTGACTTCAGTAATGAAGCAGTTGGTGTTAACGGAGGCAATGTTCACGTTCACGAACACGCCCTTTACTGCGTTTTCCGCTGCGGTCGTAAGGACATTGCTATTGGCCGCAGCCATTTGAACCTCGAAAGAACCCGTGGTGAAACCGAGGAACTGAAGCGCACCCGAAGGTGCGCCATTTTCGTCCAAGATCTGAACGGTGTCAGCGGCTTTGGCGATGGTGAAGCTATTGCACTTATAGGCGTCTAACGCCGTGCTCAGAATAGGAGAGCCTGAAGGAAATGTGCCGTCTTGGTAAGCCATGAGAGTATGAGATTAAGGGTTTCGTCAACTGTTAGGAAAAGAGGAGGGTTGAATGAACACATCCATCGTATAGGCCAGTGAGGTGATGATTGCATCGTTCTCAGGGTCTAGGGTCTGTGTGGATGCCCCGGGGTTCATAAATGCCGTCTGATAATAGGGAATGGTCGTATTATTTAGGGTGGCCGTGTATTCGAGCATCCCCTGCCTTACAGCACCCCTATAAAGCCCGTGGGGCTGGCTTGTGTTCTGCCTCTGGGTAATAACGTCCAAGGCCACAGAAAGGGTGTAATAGCTGTAATAGGCCGTATTGGTGTTGGCTAGGGTGACGCTCGTTTCCTGCACGCCTGACCCTGAAGGAGCCAAACCAATAATCCCGCACTTGATCTGCAATCGGGGGGTTTCCTGAAATGCTTCAACATTAGCGTTCGTCCTTGGGGTTAAGACCTGATTAAACCGGAATCCCCCCACGTTCACGTTAACGAAGTAGTTACGCAGGGCATCCTCATAGGGACTCTCTAGGTCGTAGAGGTAGGCGATATTGGGAGCGGTCATGCGGCTTGGGCCTTATCTGCGGCCAGTTTCATCATGCGGTAATAGTAGGACTCCATATCCCTAGCGCGGGATTCAATCGCGTTACGGATAATACGCTCTCCCTCACCCTTACCAGACTTTGCCCAGCCAGTATTATTGCTAACCTTAACGAATGGGTCGCTTGATGCGGTTCCGTTAACATACCCACCATCGCCCAGCCCATGTCGGGAAACCCAAGGGGCTTTGACCGTGCCGCCAAAGCCAATGATGCCTTGGTTCCATCCAGCCCTAGCCCAGCCAACCAGCTTCTTTTTCTCGGCAATATAACCCCGCGCCTGCCGGCCTTCTGCGCCAAGGGTGACGAAACCGATATTGCCATACTTTGCCTTAAACGTCCGACCTCGCTTGTTCCGCCATTTCTGGTGAAGCGTTCCGCCATCGAAGCCGATAGCCGTGGTGTTTTGCAGGTTATGGGTTCCCTTGAAATTGAGGGCCATTTTATTCCACGCTGGGCGGTCATCCGTCCTAACGATCTTCTTAACGGAAGGCGTCGTGAACGTGGTTTGGCTTAGGGGGCGGTAGATGGTCGTTATATCCCGCGCCACAGCGGCCTTTCCTTGCCCCACATTTCGCGGTGGCGTGAATGTCTGACACCGTTCGGCCAGAAGCCTAGCCTGCATCGGCAAAAGCCCGTATTGGGTGTCTATGAAGCCAGAGCGCACGCCCGAGCGAAGCCGCTGCATAGCGGCCTCAAACTGAACTGTATCCACCGTGATAGTCGTTTCCATCAGGTCAATTTCTTACAGGTCAGGGTAAAGGCCGGTTCGGCGGGGGTGTCCGACCCATCAATCCGCTCAATCTGATAGCCAATGGAATTATATGAAATCACCCCACGATCTGCCGGGACAACCGCTCCCCATTGCGTCTTACTGCTAACGCAAATCAGACCAGTCTTTTTCTTGGTGGAGAACTCGTCAAACTGGTATTCGATTTCAACCTGATTGAACACGCCGACAAGCCCGCTAGTTGTAGCTCCCCCATTCGGTGCCGTATAGGTGAAGCTTTCCCCGAAGATGGAAGTCCCTTCGGAGAAAGACTGGCCTGCGGCTGTGGCTTCATTGAATCCCATACTCTAGGCCGGAACGGCAATAGGCTCCGCTTTCTTTTCAACGAAGTGTTCAGGTGGGCCGACCTTAACCACCTTGGGTTTCTGCTGTTGGGCGATCATCTCAAACGCCTTCTTGTAATAATCGCCAGCTTCAATGATTTCCTGCGGATTACCGGGATAACTGAATGTCCCGATGTGCATACAACTCGTCTTGGTGTGCATTAGAATTTTGCCGCCAAGGGAGCGCCACCGTTGGCAGAAATACCAATCCTCAGACAAGAAACGCTTCCGCTTAAGATCAGGGTCCATGCGAACCCCAACAGAGAAGAAGTCCCACGATATGATGGCAGGGTTCGATGGGTCGCCCGAATCAACCACATATTCAATCTCATCTTTGCACTTATCCATCATCTGCTCAAACACGTTACGGTGAATAAGCATGAAGCCAGTCCCCGCTTCGCGCACCTCCACAATTCCTTCTTCATCGGGGACGCATCCCGCGATGTTGTTGAAAACCACCTTGGGCTTGAGCTGTTTAATCGGATAGGTTCCGGCATAGATGCCCGGCCCCTTCTTCATACCCAAGTCATATAGCTTTTGCACATCCTCGGGGCGGAACACCAAATCTGTATCGAGGAAAAGGAGCCAATCATGTTTTACGGTGACGGGATTCCCGGCCCCATCCTGCCCCGCATATCCCTCTAGGAAGCGCTTCGCCAGATTGTTTCTAGCGCGGTTAACAAGGGAATCACCCGGAAGGAAATCCCACATTTGAACGACCGTTGAACTAGCCAGCATCCCCATCAGGCATTGCACAAAAGGCACATCAATCTTGCCATAAACGGGCATGGCAAGGCAGATACGGGGGTCGCGGATTACTGGCAAAGCGGCCTTAGCCGCGCTATCGGTTTTGTTTGGTTCCATGTTGTGTGGAGTTAAAGGAAAACCACCGGGGCTAATCCGGTGGTTCGTGAAGGAGAAACGCTCACTAGCCGAGCGGTGGAATTACTCCGCGACGTTGGTGATGCGGGTAAGATTACCCGGATTGCCAATCTGGCAGCCATAGATGAAGCACCATTCCGTGCGCTGCTGCGTGCCGTCATAGTAATCGCGGAACTGAATCGTAAGGCCGGTGGCCGGGTCGGTGATGTTACGCACCTCACCATACCAGTTGCGGGGAAGCACCGGGGGGCGAATCGCCAGCAAGAGGGCCTGTGGGGCAAACGCGATGGCCGCCAGATTGTTCGTGGTCGGAATAGTGCCGTTCCACTCGTGAATCTGGTAGTTATACACCAGCGGGATAGCGCCCGTGCGAATCGTATTGCCGGGACCATAAGCATAAGCCGCCTGAACGCTGGAATCCTTCTTCAGAACTTCAGCATAGTTCGGGGAACAGATGATATGACGGGGCTCAGTCGGAACCTTAAGGGCCGTCTGGATGCGCCCGATGCGGGCCACGTTCGCGGCGGTGAAGTCCGCAGCGGCAATGACGTTGTTGCTGGAGAAGTTCGCAACCGTCACCAGCGCAAGCTGGGTCGCCATGACATTCTCAAATAGCGCATTGATGGCCGGCTTGACGAACATCTGGAGAAGCTGAACATCTGAGAACGACATTTCCGTATCCGTGAACTGCACCGGAACGCCCACATACTTATCGAGGGTGATCGTGCGGCTGACCGTGTTGGAATCAATCGCGGTCTTGGCAGAGGCGAAGTTCTGAGCCGTGAGGGCGTTCGGGTAACGGGTAGTCACCGCGTTGCCGTAAGTCGAAACATCATTGGAGAAGTCCGTCCACATCGTAGTGACGGGAAGCGGACTCGAAAGCAGAGCTTCCAGCGTAAGCTGGGAGATGCGGGTCATAAATACACCATTTAGTGCGTTAGCCATGAGAGTAGATTTTTAGATTGGTTGAAAAATAAGGTTACTTGCGGACAAGATAGCTTTCGCGGAACCGCTTAGCGGCTGGGGTTTCCTTGGTGGCTGTGACGTTGCCACGGTCATCCTTGATGAGTTCACAAAGGGCGGTGTATTGCTCCCATTTGGCCTTGTCGGTGTCAGCCGGTGCCGGGATTTTGTCCTGCCGGGACTCAAGCGCAATGGCGAGGGCCGGCGCACCGGCCTTCCGCATATCATATTTCGCGGCTTCCTCGGCCTCAAGGGTCTTGGCAGCGAGCGCGGCCTTCATGGACTTCTCGCTTTCCTGAACGACGGCGAGCGCGGCAACCGCGTCATTGGCCTTCTTTTCCAGAATAGCGACGGCATCCTTGTGCTTGGTTTCGAGCGCCGAAACGGCGTCCTTATGCTGGGTCTGGAGAGAAGTGACTTCCTCCGTATGCTTTGTAAGTAGAATGGTATCTGCGGACATGGTTGAAGAGTTAGTTGAGGTTGTTTCGTCAACTCGGGCCTCAAATAGACCGAGATTGGCGGCTGGTTTCTGGACAAAATCACAGGAAAGTAGGTCGCGCAGGCGCATCGAAGGATGCTTATTCATGGCGGAAGCCGGGACATTATCCCCATCAGCCTTAATCTCTGAACCGTCCTTGTTCACCCACGCCCGGAAATGGCGCATGACGGGAGAAATACCTAGATTCTCCGCAAAATTCTTAGCCATTTCCACAAGGGTTGCATGGGTCTTGGGCTCCGCTGATTTGAAGGAGTCTAGAAACTGGAAATTCTTGGCGCGAACCTTGTTTCCATCTCTGTAGAATCCCGAGAACATGCCAATTTCTTTGCCTAGCCGATCTAGCGGGCGTCCCGTCTCCTTATCTTGCGCCCCCTCATGGGTCAGATACGCGGGGATAGTCTTGCCCATTGAAAGTTTGATGAAGTCCGAGATGGTTTTTTCATCCACTAGCATCCCGTGGCCGTTGGCCTCCCCAATGGTGAGGATTGAAACGTCCTGAAGCCCCTTATCTGTCGCTTGGGCGAATTGGATTTGTTCAAAGCAGATATGTTCTGAGTCGGTGTTCATTCTTTCTTAGTGTCCGCAGAGTCAACGCCTTGGTCATCATCCGTGCTTTCACCATTACCATCTACATCATCAATGGGGGGTCCACCAGCGTCCGTGCTTTGGTCAATTACGGGTGGCGTCATTGAGATACCAGCCGCAGCCAGTTTCTCCCGTTCCTCTTTCAGCGTCTCAATATGTTCATCCAAGTCGCGCCCCTCCTCGCCCAGAATATCGGTCATCGTAGTTAATCCCGCCTGATAATCAGCTAGGTCTGCCTTCGCATCACGCCCATAATCGGCAGTCATTCGAGCAGGCATTGTGAAGCGCCAAGCATACCATTCGTCATTAGGGGGAAGTAGACCCGACTTGATGGCCTTGGCGACGGCGTAACCGACACAACGTTTTGCAATGGGTCGAAGCAAGTCTTGCCGGTCCTCTACCGCCCGCATAGCCTTGGCGAGTAACAGCCGAACATTCGCCCCGCCCAACTTGCTAGAATCCCAAGTGAGTTCAAACGGCCAGCCAGCCCCCACACAGGCGTTGCGAATAAGCCTGTCCATGAAGGCATCCAACTGCACCGATGGGCGTTCATTCTTCAGTTGCTCAATCTTGGAGCCACTCTGGCTCCGCATATATTTTACGTTACCCCCACCGGGGATTTGCTCGACGGTAACAGCAGGCATGGGATTAGACCCAATGAAAGTCTGCCCCTTCAGAATTGCAGCAGGGTCTAGATCGGGCGCACCTGATTCGTTCCATTCAAGGATACCGATGGATGACATTAACTCAGCGGCAATCTTCTCATAGCCCTGAATCTGGCGAAGGTCTTTCAGGTCAAGAAGGGCGTGCATGAACACTGGGAATCCTCTCACTTGGTCGGCCCAACGCGGATCAAAGACTTGGATTAGGTCGCGGGCGGAAATATACGTATCCTGTTTGATCGTCGGCCCTAGAACGTGATAGGCTACCGCCTGCCCAACATCATTCGTAACGACGCCCTGACGACATTGCAGCCCAGCATATGGGCCTTCGGAGATATACCCATCCACGTTGTTCCGGTCCCCGATCATGTGAGCGGGGAGAAGCTGAATCTGCGGCCAACCGTCTGCCGTCGAAGTCAGGTAAACATAGATTTCCCCATCACGGTCGATACTGACAGACTGAAGGAAAAGGTCTGTTTTGAAATCAAACATGGGGCCGCGTGCATCGCTCATCGGATACCATATTTCATTTACCCACTGTTCCGCTTTCTCACCCCATTCCTTATCTTCGCCGGTAAACTTGGCGTTCCATGCCCGTCCTACAGCGTAAGTCGCCTTATCATCAATCGCCCCCGTGACCGGCCCGAGGTTGCAATAAAGTTTTCGTGAGTCTGAAAGGAGTTTGAACCAGTCGTATTGATTGACCTCTTGGGCAATCGTGTTGACCGTCATCACCTCAAATGGGCGGCGATATACCTCCCGCCAGTTTGCGGCGTCCACGAGATAGGAAAGGGCTGCTGTTTCTTCCTTGGATTTGGCTTCAAGACCAAGCCAGCCGGCGATTGTTTTTTGAACCTTGTTCATCTCATTACCGCCCAAGTGGTGGAAGGAACGCGGGTCAGCCCACACTCTAGGGCTTGAAGGGCGAGCATCGCGGCGTTCAAATAGTCTGCAATGGTCGTGCCGGGAATGGCTTGGAATGTAACGGATTTGCCGTTGACGGTAGTGCTTATGATGGCACCTCCCTGCCCCGAAACCGTTGTCAGTTTGGAAGCGATTAAATCATCCAGATATTGACGCGGATTTTGCTGCTTCTCCGCCTGCCGTAAGATGATGTTCGCAAGGCTTCTCGTGTCCATTGACTATATGGGGCGGGTCAACCAAAGAAGAAGGGGTGGCCGCAGGGTCTTACGCCCGCAACCACCCCCACAACATGGACGCCCTTGCGGACGCCATGAATAATGCTTAGGTCAACTCTTGAAATGCGCCAAGTCGATCATGGTAATCTCAGGTGGGCGCATCTCGCCCGTCTTGCGTAGCGTGCTGAACTCGGCCTTCATGTCGTCACAGATTGAGATACCCACTCGCTTCATTGCATAGTGAACTAGGGTTTCAGGATGGAGGGGTGCGCCCTCTGAAATCATGGCATGGATATGGTCGTATGCAGTGAAATAGGCCTCTGCGGCCTTTGTTCCTAGCAGGGCGAATCGGTCATTGCAGCCGCCGAACCTCCCCCACCAAGGAGTGAAGGCAAGCGCCCCACCACCGTCTATATATGTCGTTGCCGGATTCGATTTCCATGCTCGGATAAAACTGGGCATATCAAACGAATGAAACCACAGGTCAGGGCGAATCCGAATAATTAAATCTGCCGGTTCATTCGCTTCCTGATAAAGCCTCCACCCCTCACGCAGCATCCACAATTGCCCGAGGACGGCCCGAGGGTCCACGCTGATATGATAGGGCTCATGCATGTAAGGGCGTCCCGGTTGCCATTCATCGGGGCACCCCTTGGGGATAACCATTTCTGGCTGTTTCACCTCTCTCACCGTCGCATCAAATGCCCCAAATAAAAGCGACTTACCTGCGTCCTCATCCCGCTCCGTTACGCAATAAATCTTGGCGTCTGAAAAATGCCGGAGCACGGCCCATTTGTGGTTTGCCCAACATTTGTCGAATGACCGCATCCCACCGGAATAAATGACGGCAACTTTCATTTGTTCGCCCTCCCCAAAAAATCAGCATCATCCGTGCTCAACAGCATTGGTCCGACAGACATTGATGCAGCCCGCTTAATTGCCTGAGCACGAGCAAGGTTGTCTTGCGGCGTAGGGCGCGGGGAATAGGTAACGCAATTATTCATAGTATGCCGATAAGCATTTGTTATGTCCTGCTGGTAGATTAATTCCAATGCGTCCGCGCACTCTATGGCCCTTTTAGGGTCCACCTGAACTTGTCCTGAGTCTGCAACAACCGTTACATGCGGCGGTGAATTATTAACCCGATGCGATGAACGATGACCAATGCCGGGTATCGGAAATATCACAGGTAGTCCTCCGCGCCCGCAAACCATACCCGATAGCTGATATGGTGGTGAAACTTGAAAGCTTCTTTGACGGCCTCAGTCACACCCCATCCGGGTTGCACATTTGAGTAATCATCACCCGCTACAATCGTATTCGGATGACAGAGTTTATGAACTGCCCGAATCTGCCGGCTAATAGATGCATACTCATGGCTGGCATCTAGGAAAATCAGATCGTAAGTCCCCGTTGCGGATTCCAGCCAGTCCTTGTCATCTGCCTTAATCAATCGAACTTCATGCGGAAGCTTCGGGGCGATATTCTCTAATGCCTTTTCCATGTCAGGCGGCGGGCAGTTGAAAGCCTCCTCCCATGTCATGTGCAGCTTTTCCTTTGGCCAGTCGCCGCAGGGTTCCGCGTTGAACTTGTCCACTCCGGTAATGTGCATTGGGTGATTACCTGCGGCGTCCAACATGAAGGTAATATCACGCCCGAGATACACGCCGACAATGAGTATGCGCATCGTCCTACCCTCCTCGGCAAATGCGTCCATCCATGCTTTGAAAAACCAATAATGCTGAAGGATAGACCAGCCCCGGATACGGGATGAAATGGAATCCGTGCGTTTCTGCATCTCGGGGATTTGGCTTTCACTATCCCCCAATGCCTTGTGTAGTTTATCAGCGTTTGTCATGTTGTGCTGGCGTTTATACGTTAGGCTTTTGCGGGTTCAACTTCTTCTTTTGTAATCGTATCTTCCATTGGATGGGGCGGGGCCAAGATACCCAACATCATGGCAACGACTGTTTGCATTGCCTCAAGGTCATGGGCGTGGTTTGCGTGGGTGCGCTGCCAACGCCATTCGTTTCGGCCCGATCTTTTATTAAGGAATGGTTTCTTTTTATCACCGTTAATTTGTGATGCATATTCCTGACCAATATCGTCAGGGGTTTCCCACTTCGCCCCGCGTCCACTCCGAAGATTATAGAGCACATCCTTAACCGGGTCTGATGACCAATGAAACAGATTGAGCATCTTCCCTTGATGCTGAATCCGATTGGCGTCCGACCATAGGCGCTTAATCTTTCCGCCCCGAGTTTCCACGGTGAAATAATTTTCTCCGCTACCCTTCAAGGCAGTCCACCCATAGGTGACGCAATCCGTATAAACTCCTTCTGGGAAATACCCAGCATCCTCGAAGGTTAACTGTCTTTCCACCCCATATAGTATTCGCACGTCCTCGCATTGCTCTGGGGTGGTGACGCGGGAGAAATACAATAGGCGGCTTGAACCATCCCGAAACCAGACGCGAACGCTAATCCAAAAATGGTCCCGCTGGCGATCAATAGTCACGAACCTATGCGCCTCATTCGGTAACTTCTCAGCGGGGGCTTTGATTTCTGACAGCATATAGCCGCTCCCCTTCAGAAGAATAACCTCGCTCATGTCGTCCTCAACCCAAGGTAGCGCCCTACGTTGCCGGGTGAAGTCCATCATAGCCTGCGGGACGCCCGCCTTCTGTGCTTTCCTCGCTTCTAGGAATTGGCTGACCAATGCCCCGAAGTCTCGTGCCACAAGAGCCTCCCATCGGAAGCTTCGATTTTCAGGTGAAGCATCTGGCCGCTGACTGACATACTCCCCGTCACTGTTCCATCTAGCGCGAGTTCTAGCATCATTCGCGTGTTCCATGCCGCAAAGGCGGCAGGTATAGCGAGCCGTCTCCACGGCACGGGCGACGTTCCAACTTCCGTCTTGTCGCCGCGCATCTTCATTCCAGACAACACACGATTTCTTCTTTGGGTCGTCAAGCATTCTCCCGCTAAACTCCAATGGACTCAGTTTACCACACGCAAAGCATTTGACTGACCAGATTGCTTGATGCCCGGCCTGCCATGCTAGATCAAAGTCATCGCCTGAATTCCCCCCCTGCGACTCGTTAACCACCTTGCTATTACCCGCCTTCTCAAAGGCCGATACGCGCCCCCTTGCATGGGCCAGCAATCCCTGTTTCCAAAGCCACACCTCAGAGTTAAACTTCCAACGGATAGAGACGCGCTGAAGATTGTTAAGGTTGGCCCCGTTTACCTCCAAGAAAAACGGCCCAAAGTAAACCGCAGCCATTTGCTTTAGGTGCCTATCCTCCGGGAGCATCGCCCTAATCTGCGGAACAGTCCTATAAGCCTCCATGAACCTCTGGTTGCAATGCTCCCTTGCATCCTCATCCGTCTGCAAAGTCCACATCATTGGTCCCGGGCTGTTGCACGTTGCCCATGTCGCCGCCCCCTCCACCACCAAAGTCTTTCCCGTCTGAATCGCCCCCGCCAGAGAAACCTCTCTCACGCCATCCGACTGGATAGCATCAAAAGGGGCGATCAAATGCCGACTCGTGCTAACATCAAACCTACCCGGTTGGGCGTAGCTCGCTGGCAGAACCCAATGGTCATGCAACCATTCATGGATGGGACGCCTATCAGGCTTCTTCCAACCCGCCCGCCAAGTCTGGTATCTCATCGGGTTTCAAAGTCGGTAATTAGGTCGCCCATCTTTTCACAAATCGAATCAGCCATCTCCCGAAGAATCGGCCTCATCTGTGCCGCGCTCATCCCGTCTAACTTAGGCGGGGCTTCCGTCTCCATGAACTGATAAAGTACCGTCCTGCTCTGCGTGCTCAAATGTAAAAGAAGTGCCTGCACTTCCTCTGCTGGGATAACCGTCCGTTTCTCCCGCGCCAGCTTCGCCTTCAGAATCTCAATCTCGTGCTTGGTCTTTTCGTCCTTCAACGCCGACCCAGCCAATCCCCGAATTGTCGTTCCCAATCCTTCTTTTTTTACAAATGCCTGCCATGCCTCAAAGTCAGGCGTTACGGGCGCACCCTCCTTCACCCTCCACACCTTGATCGTCTGAACGCTCACCCCAAACTTGCTCGCCAAAAGAATCCACGTTAAAGGCTGCTCCTTTAGCTCAGCCGCCTTGGCTGGCTCAGAACCGAGTTCGGGCTTTATAGCCCCATAGGATTGCTCAGATTGGCCCATTGGCTTGGTTTCGGTATAGGCAACTAAGGTTTTACAAGGTCAAATGTAAAAGTATTAGGTGACGCTAACACCGCAGCCGATAGTAAATGTAAAAAGATTCCTTTAATGGGAAGCTGGTAGGGCGCGAGACATTGATTCAATCTTGGACTGCCCATCGCCTGAGATGGTGAAGCCCTGTCTGTCTGCGGCTGGGTAGGCTTTCAACTTTTCCCCCCGCGCAATGGCATCTAAAGGGCTGCCCTCAATGGTGGCTGTGCCTGAGAGTTGGTGGGTGTGGTGCAGTCCTTTGGTATAGAGGCGTTCGATCATGCGTAGTGTTTCGTTGGCTTCGGAGGGCGTTTCACCGGGGAGGCCGACTGTCCATGTGGTGTGAACCTTGAGGCCGATGGACTTCAGGTGGGGGAGGATGCGGGATTCAATGTCTGCTAGGTCTAGGCGTTTGTTAATGATGCCATCTATCACCCGCTGGGAGCCTGACTCCATGCCCAGTTTAACACCAAAGCAGCCACATTCCTGCATAATGTTCCAAGTGGAAAGTTTGACGGTATCAGCCCGGCACATAGCAGACCAAGGTAGGCCAATACATTTCATGGCTTGGGCGAATCCCAACGTATGTTTGTCGCCTAGATTGGCCGTGTCATCATCCAAACGGATTGATTTGATGCCGGGGTTTTGGGCGATTCTGTGGCGTGCCCAGCCTTCAATATATTCGGGCGTGTAATAACGGACCTTGCGGGGTGAGTTTCCGTCCGGGTCGTTGTTTGTCATTACCGATGGCCAAGCACAGAAACAGCAGTTTTTGATTAGGACGTTGTTCGCGTAGAACCATCCCGTTTCCGGCACCTCCAAGCAGTAAACGTCATGGGTGCCCGGGAGGTCTTCGACAAACACAACGCGATGGTTTGGGATACCATCTGGCTTATGTTTCTTCGCGGCTTCGCGCTTGATGGCCGCTAGGCGATAACGCTCTTTGCTTTCAGGCGTGCGGACTTTGCCTGTGTTGGCCTTAGCGAGCTTCGCGGCCCATTCGGGCGTCATATTCTTTGCCGGGTTGCTCTCCCGCATTCGTTGGGCGATTTCGGGATGATTAGCAAAGTGGGCTTTGACGCTTGCGTAAATCTCAAGATTATCAGGGTGGTTGTTTTCGTGGTTATGGTCTTTGTGATGGACAATTTCACCATGAACCAAGCGCCTTCCGTATTTCCATTCAGCGTGCAATCTATGCACGGTCTGTCGTTCCTTCCTGCGCCATGAAATCGCCTTATATTTCTTTGGCCCGGAATAGCTCCCCTTAATCGCCCTTACCCGCATACCCGGCAGCAATGAAGCCGCTTCAACCTCAAACTCCTGTTCTTTGACGAACTGATTTTCCGCGGTGAAGGTCATGATCTTATGGTCAGGCGTGAAATCAATATGCGTATGGTCATCAAAATGCACGCGAACCATTTTCTCATGCCCCAGTTTTAGGATGTTCTGAGCCCGGCTAATCTTTACGCGCTGCTCTTTCTCGCTGTAGGTATAAACGCCGATTCCATCACGACCAACTAAGTGCTTAATCGGAATCATGCCCTCAACCGTATTAACGATGGTGTCTCCCGCTATACATTTGAAAGGGCAGCCGCGAGAAGTCCACATGACTAGTTCGGGGGATTCTTGGCCGGTGGGGCAGGCATCGAAATAGGTGAGAGCATATTGCTCATCATACATTGGATAGGGAGCGGCGTTCATCTCCTCCACCGTTAGCAGATCGTGGGGAACTTTTCCCCATTCTCCATTAATTGCCCGAACAACGCCCTTCTCGTATTCGCCAAGGATGGCCGCGTAACCGAGGGCGATTATTTCCTCATGCCGCGTGGTCGTTATCGTTCCCGTTATGATGATCTTGGCCTTGGGATATGCTTCGTTAATCAGCCTGCAAACATGCTTGTCATGCTCCCATGAGGGGGTGGCGGTTTCAACAATAACAAAGTCGGGCTTCCATTGGGCGATATGGTTTAAATATGTTTCGTAGGATTCACGCCGGGCGATTGAGTCACGAAGCACAACTTGCGCGTCAGGAAATGCCCTCTGACACCATGAAGCCGAAAAACCCATGAACATGGGGTAGGGCGTGTATTCAAAGGCAGCGGGCGCATCGGGGCGGCTATTGGTTTGGACTGAAAAAGGCCAGCGCGAGCCCGCACGAATACCCGCACGTAATTCACCGCGTTCACCCGTCTGCCACCAGACCGGATTCGAGAATAAAATACGAAGGCTCATTTGTTTTCCTCTATGGGCGTTTCAAATTGGGATGTGATATGGCGAAGTTCTATTACTGCGATTGCTAATTTTGGGAAGTGGCGGCGGATCGCTTCAATGGCGCGAGCACGAGCCTGTTCCTCTCCCTGCTTGGTGCGGGCATGTTCTTTTCCCATATCGGCGTAGCTCTTGGTTATTTCTGTGAGGTCGCCAGTGAGGAGCGAAAGCACTAACCAGATTGCTTCGGGATGGCAGAGAGAAAGGGCATGCAATTTTGAAATCAGTGTGGCTGCTCTATGGGCTGATGTTGCTTCCTTCAGGTCAAGAAAATGCCGGGCAAGTTCTCCCACTATCGCCGCTTCTTCGCTCCGCTCTACTTCATGTGATCGGTCCTGCTGGTTAACCGTTAAAATCTGCGTATGCATCAATCCAATCCATGCAGGGGCGATTCGAGGAGCTTCTGTAATTCAGGATTCAGGATTTCTTTCGGGTCAAAAAGTTCAACTTGTTCATCAAGTTGCCTAATTAATAGAACGCTTGTCAGGGCATTCAATTTTCTTAGCCGTTCATCATACCCCGAGCACCTTTGCTTTCTGGCAGCCTCAATTTCTGAGATGGCTAAACCTGCTTTCAGATATTGGGCAGAAATCCATGCTGTCTTTGATTCTTGTTTCATGGCGTCCTATGTTGTGGGGTGAATACCTAAGAGGACGTTTTACATTTACAAGCCTATAAGATTTTCCCCGATGCTTTCAGGAGTGGCTTTCTTTCGCGTTCTTTTGGCCGCTGTGTGGTGTTCACTTTATTTCTGGGCCTGCCACCCAGCTTGCCATTGGCCGCGCTAGATTTGGCTTTCTTGGGCGTGGACATGCCGGCTATGGATAGCAGATGGGCGATTAGTTTAGCTCTGTTTAACTCTGGCATGTCCACAGAATGTGGAGGGATTACAATTTGGGCAAGAAAATACCTACCGATAGTTCTTGCTGCCACGGTAGGTTTCGTATCCACTCTCCCTTGTCAGACCGCCCACACCCACGAAAAAACTGATTCTGGATTACACAATCGCACGTAACCTCCCACCCTAAAGGCGCTCACAATGTCACTCGACCTCTCCAATGCAGTTGTAACCGGCTTCTTCAGTCTGCCGTCCGCTTCGCTCGCGGAGGCTAATCCCGCCGCGTATAGTCAGGCGATGGCCGAAGCTCCGATTGGCGCGGGTTCGTGCGCTCATTGCGGGACGGGGATTTTGCATCATGTGGTCATCAAGATCGCTGGCGTGCAGCACTTCATCGGCACGGATTGCGCCGCTAAGGTGGGTTCGGAATCGGTCAAGCGGTGCGTGCGTCAGGGGCTCACTTCCGAGGCGCTGGCGGTTGACGACGCCAAGATTGCCGCTTCCCGTGCTGAAACGGCTCGCCTGACTGCCGAGCGTGACGCGAAGCTGGCCGCTGTGGCTGCTCAAGTGTCCGACCTTGCTGACCGTTTGGCTGATGGGCGGGGTGGTTTCCGCGATTCTATCGCTTCCGACCTTCGCCGGGGCGTTCTTCCCACCGGACGCGGTTTCTCCTGCATGATTATGATTCTGGCCAAGCAGGAAGGCCGGCTTGGTTCCAAGGCCTTCACCGCCGCCCTCGCTGCGCTTGAGGCGCGCCTAGAGCCTGTAATCGCCCAATACGAGGCCGTCTACCAGTGAACACCGATAAGCCCATTGCCCAGCGCGTCCAAGATTGGCGGCTTATGCTATCCCACACTCGCAAATTCGAGTTGGACGCCGATATGCAGCAATTGCTTTATGACGTTCTAGATTCCGCCCAGCGCACCATTGAACTTTACGAGCGCCATAACAAGGAAGTCGCCCACCAAAAGACGGCTAATGAAATGAAGCCGGATGATTACGAGGGCGCGGACTTTGAAGGCGCTTACGACTACATGATTTTGAAGGCCCGAATGTTGACCTTCCAGAAACCCTAAACCCATGAAAACCAGAACATCACATCCCAATCGAATTGAAGCAATGAAGGCCGATAGTTTCATGCCCGGATACACCTATATCTGGGTCACGAAGGGCCGAATGCTGGTGGTGTCGCTTACCAAAGAACGCGACGGCCTTCTTGTTCGAGATGGGCGCGGCGACGAGTATTATTTCATACACAATCTCGTTGGTTACGCCCTCGGTCCCATCAACATTTACGATTCGCCCGCTTCCACATGAAAACTCCTACGCTTACCGAGGGGGGCGATTCACTAATGAACATCCCCACTCCACGCACCGATGCTAATGCCGCTGGCGCTCGTGGCTGGTATAGCTGCCCCACCGAACTCGTGACAGCCGACTTCGCCCGCACCCTTGAACGTGAAGCCGCCCACCACTCCGCCCAGCTAGAAAAATATCGGGCCGTTTTGGGGGAGGCTCAAGCAACTATCGAAGGGCTGGCGGGGCAACAAGCTATGCCGGACGATTTCTACAAGTCCATTCTCGTTAAGATTTCCGCCCTCCTCCACCCCGATTCCACCAAATGAAAACTGATTCGCCCATCCCCTCATCCCGTCCGGCCTCGTTCAAGGAACTGCTCCGCGGGGCGACCCAAGGCAAGTGGTCGGCCCATACCGACGAATCAAGCCGCCCCGCCATGCATAGTGATTGGCGCGTGTTTACCACAGGCTCCACTCCTGACCGCATCGCCCCGATTGCCCGCATGGAATTGCGTGGCGTGCAATCCGAAGCCAACGCCCAATACATCGCCCGCCTGAATCCCGAGGTAATGGCCCTTGTGTTGGAGGCGCTGGAGGGCATCACTCACGAAGACGGTCTTTCCAGCTTCAACATTCGCCGAAACCTCGCAGCCTGCCAAACCGCCCTCGCCGCCCTCAACAACCCCACCCCATGAAATCCCCCCACAAGTCCCAACCGAAAGCGAAGGCGCTGACCAAGGCGGTCAGGAAGGGGGCGAAAGTCACCGCCCGCAAGGTATGGTTCGACCGAGGCTACACATCCAAGCAGGAAATGGGGGCGTGTGCTTTCCTCAAGAAACCCGGCAAGGATGTGTTCACTTACCCCGTCTTCGTCCTCCCCGCCACGCCAGAAGCCTACGACGCGATGGTGGAGCACGCACATGGGGCGATTGTGGCAAGATACGGGAAATACTCGACAGATGAGTGCGTAATCGTGGACGCCCTTGCCTCCCTCGGCATCAACTCCCCCGCCCATGAAGCCCACCACTAAAATCTACATTCTCGGAATCGTCTTTTGCTTGATAGGGGCGATTCTTGCCGACCTCCACATCTTCTTCACGGGGGCGATGTGCGTCGTGCTCGGATTCCTCATTATTATGATTGGCCCAATGGTATTTGACCTTTTGGAGGATAAAAAGTGAAGCCTGACACCACGCAAGCAGGGGGCGCTTGACAAACCCAAGCATTAGGCCGATAACCCAAGCATGACATGCCAATCAAAACCAAACGATTCTACAGCCGTATCGGAAGCGCCGGCAGAGCCCGTAATTCGGATGCCCAACAAGCGGCATCTCGCAATAACGGAAAGCTCGGCGGAAGACCGAGAAAGGTTCTGGTCATTCGTAAGCAACGAGCCACATGAGAAAGGCTGCCATCTGTGGACCGGGAGGCTCGACCCAAAAGGCTACGGCTTTTTCAATGTCGGGGGACGCGATGTTTTCGCCCATCGGTTCGCGTTCTTTGTCTCCTTTGGACATATCAACGCTGATCTATTTGCCTGCCATAGTTGCGACAACCCTCAATGCGTTAACCCTGACCACATATTTCTCGGGACTACCACCGAGAATATGCGGGATGCCGTCAGCAAAGGACGATTCAAGGGCCAGCAGCAACGTTTCTGCAAACGCGGCCATGAATTTACCCCTGAGAACACCATCACGAAGCGCAAGCGTCCCGGTCAGCGGGAATGCCTTCTTTGCCAGCAATTCCATGAACGCAAACGATTCAAGAAATGGGAACACCTCAACTTACTAAAATGAATACTGAAATACCGCAGTGGGCGCTCAAGGCGGCGAACGAGATTTGCTTCCGGGAGGAAGTGCATCTTAACGAACCAAGGGTTGCCGCCATCATCGCCCGCTTCGCCCCACAATCGGCCACCGCGAGCACGCAGGAGGGGGAACTGGAAAAGCTCAGGGCCACGCTCGAAGCCTACCGCAAGCGGGCTCGCAAACTCTACACGCCCGACGTTGCCGCGACCAAGATCGCCGAGGATGAGGCACGGATGCGCGATGTGGACAAGCGGCTAGAGGTCGCTGAAGCCGTTCTGCGTTACTACGGGTTGGAGGTCGTCAATGAAATCAGCGAAGGCGTGAAGATGCTAGTGACTGACGAGAAGGATGGCGTGAAGCAATGCGCTTACGTTCGCGTGATTCCCGGTGGCGAATACGCCAAGGACCAATCCGAGCTTGCGCTGTTGCGCCCAATCCCACCGCCCCCGCCTGCTACGGGCGAACCGCCGGCCAAGGAGGGGGAGACGCCCCGCGTGGACAGTGCCATGTTCGACCGCGAAGAAGTCTGGGTGCATACGACGCACGAGGATAGGTTCGTTTATGTGCAGTTCGCCCGCCAACTCGAACGCGAGCTAACGGCGGCGAAGGCGGAACTGGCCGAGGCGCAACTCCAAAAGCAGGGGCCGTTGATTCAGTTGCAGGCCATCAAATCCACGACCCAGCCGCTCATCCAAGAGAACGACGCCCAGCGGGATCGCATTGCCGAACTAGAGCAGCACATCGTCACTATAAAGACCCGCCTCGCCCAACTGGAAGCCGCTGCCGACGAGGGGAAGAAACCCCAGAAAGGGTAGTTAGTTTACCCAGAACGCCCCGTAACCCCCCCCAACCCACTCAACACCATGCCGCCACCCGATTCCCAAGCCGCCGTAGCCAATGGGGCGCGCCCGTCCTGCCAATGCTGGTTCTCCCTCAACACCGGCCCGAACTGGGAATGTGAGAACTGCGGACTACCTCGCGTCCCTCCCGGTGCTTCGCCCACCAGACCCCTCCCAGCCGATTCCAAACCCCTTCCTGAGCCTTTCCTGCCGGGGGGGGGCCAACCCTATCCAGACCAAAGAACTGCTTTCTAGGGCAAATCTAGCCTATTGGCGGGGCGATAAGGTGGGCGCTTCGATCTGCATGTGGGTTCTGCTTTACACCAACACGGGCGGTCGTCCTGAACTTACCGAAGCCCACAACTAGATCGTTTCCCAAGCCGTCATAGCCGCAGCGGGCATTACAAACTAGGTGGGCGTTTTATTTGATTCGGGGCTTGCTATATCCTGAGCGGTCAGGTTTAGTTACGCCATGAAATCTTACTCCTTCAAGTATCGCCACACGGCCAAGAGGACCGTTCGCAGCCATGTCGAACGCCTCAACAACGACGCCGAGGCTATTGAGTTCGCCCGTGGCCTCCGCATGGGTGGGGGCTATCGGGTCGAAATCTTCAACGGAAAACGCCAAGTCGAATACCGCAACTCCTAATCCCATGAAACTCACAGATCATCAAGACAGCGCCATGCGCTCGCTCTCAAATCATGTTGGCAAAACGGTTGAAGTCCTGACCTCTCAATATGATGCCAACGTTTCGCCTGCCTATCGTGCTCGCTCAGTCGGAACATTCAAAAGCGCGGCCCTTCGGGGTCTGGAAATCAAAGGCTTTATCAAGATCGTGGATGCCTACTGGAAAGGCGCTACCGTCACCGTTCTAAAGTGCCACCCCGATTACGCCAATGACCACCAAGCCTAAGAATACCGCCGCTGTGGCCCTCGGACGCATGGGGGGAAGCCGGAACACCCCCGCCCAGAACGAAGCCCGTAAACGCAACGGAAAGCTAGGGGGCAGACCTCCCACCAAGAAACCCCAATTGTAAAATTCCCACCCCGCAGCCAGTTCGTTTCCCAAGGCAATCCGTCCGGCCTAGTGAATAAGGGGGAAAGATTGTGCTTGAAGGGGAGGGCGAAGTGGGCGAACCTTGGGGCATAACGAGACCCGTCTGCGGCGGTCACTCGAAACTATTTTGGTATACCTAATGGGGGTGCGTTCCGTGTCGCAGCGGGCGCACCCCGCTTTCTTTTACTGCGATGAGAATAACACCCTGCGACGAAAACCCATTCGGGGACGAGGCCGAGGAGCCTAAGCCCCAGTTCAAAGGCGTCTGGATACCCGCCTCCATCTGGGAAAGCCCCCTGCTAACTTGGACCGAGAAATGCCTACTGGCTGAGATCGACTGCCTGAGCCGGAAGGGCAATTGCTTCGCTTCTAACGCCTATCTAGCCCTCAAAATGGGAATGACCGAGGGCAGCATAGCCAACGCCCTGTCCAAGCTCGTAAAGGGCAAATTCATCCTTCACATGGGATTTCGCGGCAGGAAGCGCCAAATCCTAGTTGCCCAGAACGTCCAATCCGACCCGCAACTTCATATTAAAGTGAAGGTAGGTTCATTTAAAAGTGAAGGCACACTTCATCAGGAAGTGAACATAGAGAATAGGGTAGAGAAAAAGATGAGAACAAAGATTACTGCTCGGCGGGGCCGAGCTAGGGAGAAATCTTCCTGTCCTTCTGTTGAGGCAGCAATCGAACACCTTGAGGCTATCGGCTTCCGTGCGTTTTCTCAGGTCGAGGCGTGCGCTGAAAAGTGGTTCGCGGCCTATGGGACGGTTCCGCTGCACGCATGGCGGGAGCATCTGGCGAAGTTCGCTGATAAATTCGAGGCCGATTATCTGAGCACAAACGTCCAATGAGCCAGAAATACAACGATTACCTGAAAACCGATTACTGGAAGCGCGTGGCGGAAGCCGTGAAGAAACGGGCTGACTATAAGTGCCAGCTTTGTAATTCTCAGCATGACCTTTGCGCCCATCACCGGGACTATTCGCATCGGGGCGATGAACTGAACTATTTGAACGACCTCATTTGCCTGTGCCGCCGTTGCCATGAGATTTTTCATGGAAAGCAGAAAGAGACTTCGCCCGCCATTCGTCAGCCGATGGAGTCCAAGGCTCAACGCCGCGCCCGGATTAACGAGATTCGCCGCTCCCAAGCCTTCATTAACTTAACGAAGGTCGAGGCCGATATGCCGCCCGGGGAAGGGCCGATTGAACTCACGGATGAATTGATTCAGCGATGCCGTAACGAGAACGGGGGATTCACCAATGCCGCGATCTTCCCGCTGGGCGTGACGGTCCCCCTTGTGAGTGGGTGGGCCGCAAAGCTCATTGGCCGGCGAATCTCCCGCGCTGAATACCGGCAAGCCCTCGAAGGCCGCTACATCTACGGCATCAAAAAGACATGACGCCTAGCAGTTATCACTGGTTCGGAGAACGATCAACTTATCAGGGAGCTTTACGGCAGAGCGTCCGAACGAGGCTAGTAATCCAAATCCTGTTTCTGTTAGTTGCGTGGTGGGCTTGTCTCAGGACTCACGAGGGGGGCGAATCGGGGAGAGACGATTACAAAGTATTTTGCGCAATCTGCGTATTGGGGCTTGCGCAGTCTGCGGAAATCGTCTCTCATCCTCTCATGGATAAGAAAACTCTCGCCAAACTGTTCGCCCGATTCTCCCCGGTGGAAGTATCGCTTGCCCTCGGGGTGTCGGCCCGGACGGTGCAGGGATGGAAATACGGTCGGCCCCCTTCCCGTTGGCTTCACGCCCAAATCAAAACCCTGCTCGCCAAATGAACACTCCTTCGCTTCGCGTCATCGTTTATTGGGACGGCTCCATTGAGGCCAACGCTAACCATGCGGCCCTTGTCGCCCGCTTTGAGGCTCGTTATGCCTCCCACCAAGAAATTGCCTCCTATGAGCGCCAGTTTGCAGAGGATGACGCTCGTATCTGCCAATGGTGCGGCGAATCTCCCAAGGACTGCACCCTCAACGAATGCCCCGCCCGCCCCTGAGTTAATCCCCGCAACAAAATGGCTTCTAGTTTACCCGTTCGCGCCTAACACCAAGAAACCATTCGCCCATGAAATCTAAATCCTCTCCCGAAATAATCCGTCCGCCCTCGGGCAACGAAGCCTATCATGGCTTTTATCCGGTAATCGCTCCCCTCATCATGGCGCAAGGCGTCGGTGATGGGCAGACCACCGCTTGTCTCGTGGCTCAGGCCGCGACGATTGATGCTCTCCGCAAGGGCGAATCGCTCAAGAAGCCGACTGACCGGCTCGACTGCGCTTGCCCGCTTCTCCGCAATATGGCCATTAGCGCCAATGATGCCTCGTGGTGGAAGTCGGATACCGAACGCACCGAGCACCTCCGCCCCCTGATTCCGCTCCTTCTGGATAGCCGCGTTTCGCTGGAAACCACCAATAAGCGTGCGGCGAGGTTCACCAATGCCGTCATTCACGAACTGACCCCCATGCGGTTGGAGTGGATTGCCTCGAACACCAAGAACGAGAAACTGGCTGCTTCGTGCCGCGAGGGCATTGCGGCGATTGCGAAGATTGAGTGCGTAACCGACAAAGCGAGCGCCGTTGCGGCGCGAAATACTTTGTCGGGTTTGAGGTCGTATGCGGATGCGGATGCGTCTGCGTATGCGTATGCGTATGCGTATGCGTATGCGGATGCGTCTGCGTCTGCGTATGCGTATGCGTATGCGTATGCGTATGCGGATGCGTATGCGGATGCGTATGCGTATGCGGATGCGTATGCGTATGCGTATGCGTATGCGGATGCGTATGCGTATGCGTATGCGGAAAAACAAAAACTCAAATACCGCACCGCCTATCTGGACTTGTTCCGCGAACTGGCTGCTATCAAAGACCCGGTTCCGGCTGCCTGATTCCCCCTCCACGTTTCCCAAACCAGCCATATCCGTGAATCAAACTGAAATTGCCTTTAGGGAGCACGGGGGCGCACCGACCCAGACCGACGCCTTAATCGCCCATTTGCACGCGGCTAACGGTCAATGGGTGGGGCTTCCTGAGTTGGTTGAGGTGGTGGGGGCCTTCGCCATACACAGCCGCGCAGCGGACGCCAGAAAGGCCGGAATCAACATCGAGAACAAAGTCGAATTTTCCCCCATCACCAAGAAACGTCATTCCTTCTATCGCCTCTTAGCACCATGAGCCTATCAAACGACCTGTTCCTTATGTTCTGTGACTCGCACCGCCCCTTTGAACCGGGCGAACTGCAAAAGCTGTTGGGTGAAGCGAACGAAGGCCTACCCGCCCTCCCACTGGATGAATCGGACATTGATGGCCTCTGTCATTCCTTTTCGGGGCGACCCGTCCACCTGCCAACCATTTCCCCCAAGCTCGTTGCCGATGAGCTGGCCCAGCTTGAAAGGGTGCGCAGTCGGGAGAACCGTGGAACGCCCCACGAATTTTAACATGATCTTAGGCACCCTAGAATCCACCGAGCAGCGGGCGAACCGGCAGTTTTATCCCAAGAAGGGGAGGGACGTTTACTCAGGTGGGGGCGAATCTAACCCCCGCTGCATGTCCTGCCCGATTTCCCCAAGGGTGCGCAAGGACTTCCCCGTTCTCTCCCACCTCCGTAACATGGAACTGATGGGGCTGTGCTCCCTCTGGCCCAAGCCGGATTATTCCAAGAACCACATTTTATGAACATCGCTAGAATCGTTAGTATCACTCCTGCCGGCAAACCGTGGGAGTCCCAATACGGCCTCATGCATCCCTTCACCGTGTCCTTTGATGACGCGACGAGCGGGGAGGCCAATTGTAAAACGCCTCAACCAGCTTACCGCGTGGGGGAGGTGGCTGGCTATGATGTGACCGGCCAAACCCCCCGAGGGATGAACAAAATCAAGGTGACGCGCAACCCCGACCCGTCAAAGGGCCGCTTTACCGGCCAACCTGAGGCCGAGAACATGCCGGGCGACCCAATCCGTGTTTCCCGCCCTCCGGCCCGTAGCGTGGCGCAAAAGCAGGTTCCCGTGGCTCCCGTCAAATGGGACGGAGCACCTGACCTCCCGGTTAATTTACCGCACGGCGCTACGGTTGGTGGCGCGTTGGCTCGGGCCGTTGAATTTTACATTGAGGGGTGCAAATCCACTAACACCTCTTTCAGTTGGGGCGAACAGGCGAAGCAATCCATTGACCTTATCACCCGTGAACTAGTGGAAATTCAGGGGCGCATTGAACGGGGCGAATCGCCCGCCAACGAACCCTTTTGAACCTGCCCCCATTTATGACCCTCCCCCTCCAAATCTCCTCCCAAGTAACCAAAGGGAAGGATTCTTTCTGGAAATTCTCGGGGGGCGAATCGTGAGAGCATTGCCTATAACGGGCGAATATCCTTCTGACTGGAAGGAGACAAGTGACCGCGTTTGGTCGGAAGCCGGGCATCGCTGTATTCGCTGCGGGCATCCCTATCGCAAAGGGGAACACGGGAAGGGCGAATGGACCCCCTGCGATGCAAGCTGCAATCACTATGGCCCGCTTGGGGCTATGATGGGCGATTCAGTCGTGCCGCTCGGTGACATGATGGGAACGGCTGGCTATCACTTCACGAAGGGAATCCGCGTTTACGCCCAATGGCGCATTGGCACAGTTCATCATCTTGACGGCAACAAGGCGAATTGCGTTTGGTGGAATCTGCTCGCCCTCTGCCAACGTTGCCACCTCACGATTCAATCCCGCGTGAATCCTCAACAGCCCTATATTTTCGAGCATGACGAATGGTTCAAGCCATACGCTGCCGGATTCTACGCCAAGAAATACCACGATCAGGAAATAACCCGCGAAGAAGCCATGAATCGCCTAGAAGAACTCCTAGCAATCGAACGCCTCGCGTGATTCTTCCCATGAAGAAAGAACTCATTTCCACGGCCCTCCCCACAGACTTCAAAGCATGGCTTTCTAGGCCCCCGAAGGTAAAGAAGGGGGCGCGCAAGCGGGTCAGGCCGGTTTCTGATAAGCGCCGTTTGCAGGGGGCGATTTACCGGGTGCGCCGTCTTGAGTTCTTGAGGGAACACAGAATCTGTGAAGCCGGCCCGCGCATCCCCCACCATCTGCCGTGCGACCTTGCCTCTAAGGACGTTCATCATTCAGCGGGGAGAACCGCAGGCAACTACCTCGACCGCTCAACATGGATTGCAGTCTGTCGCCCCTGCCATGACTGGATACATGCCCACGGAAAAGAAGCGCGTTCCCTTGGGTTGCTCTCATGAAAAGCTACACCCTGAGATTATATGAGAATGGAATGCTTGTCGCCAAGAGCAGCCATTGGCGTATCACCATTCATTTCTTTAAATTGTTTTTCTGGGCCTTCTCCATTCTGGATAAGAATAAATATCGTTTCCTTGAAACGCCCGATTCGCCCACTTCGCCCCAATGAGTTCGCTGGCCCAAAGGGTAATAGCTAGGTTCAAGTCGGAGTATCCTTATGCTACAGAGAAGGGGCTTTTACGGCTTGCCGAGATTATTGAGGCAGAAGTGAACGAACAGGCTATTTTACGGGGCGAATCGCCCGCCAAGCCCGCACCCATCCCGCGCAAGCGAAACGACCTCCTAGATGCCCTAGTATCGCTCTGCGGGGGTGTCCCTGAATCCACTACCAAGTCAGAGTTCAGGACCGCAGCCACCGCCCTAGCTGAAATCAAGACCGTTTGCCCCGACCTCACCGTTGCCGAACTGACCGCCCGTGTGGACTGCTACAAGCGCAAGAACAAGGATTGGGCGCTTACCCCACCCGCCCTTGCAAAATGGTGGTCCCATCTAGGAGGAGGTCCGCGCACCCAAAGCGAACGGGCGGATATTTACATGGAGCCCCCCGGCTGGCGCGGCATCCTGCAAAGCATGTATGGGCTTTCCCCTGACGGAATCCGAGACAAGAACTGGTTGGACTTGGGACCGGATACGCGGCGGGACGTTCTGAAAAGGATGCACGCGGTATGACCTCAACGCCCATCATGGGAGAACCCTTCCACTTTCAGGTGACTTCTAGGAGTCGTCCCGGCCATATCCACTATGCGAATTGGCTGCGGGTAACGTGTTCCTGTGAACAATGGGGCTACAAGAACAGGGAACACCTCGCCAAGACCGGCAGCAACTACGTTTGCCCCCACCTCGAATGTGCCAAGGAAACCTGCTGGCTTGAACTTCTGGAATCCGTGCGTGAACAGCTCCTAGCAAAATGAAACTCTCCCGCTCCAACGGTTCGCCCGCCAAAGATAAACTCGCGTGTGTGCGCGGAACTAGGGCTTACACAGGGCGGGGGAACTAACTTTTATGAACCAACTATGGGATTTATTTGTGTCGCTCTGTGCGTTGCTTAGAATTGTAGTCTATCTCTGCTATGGCGGGGCCGGATTATGGTGTTTTTGGAAAGGGGGAGCCGCCAATGAACGCAAGGCAACCTTGTTTCTTGTCATCGCATTTTTCCTAAGATGAAACTTCAAGTTCAGTTAGAAGTTAAAACCCACGGCGGTGAATCGCCTTTGATTGAGGATATTGAACGCGCCCTAACCGACCAACTGCATTGCCTCATGCTTTCGTGGAATGACCCGTCCCTCGGGCGCGTCCTATCGGCTGGCGTTACCGTGCTTCACATTTCCGAATCTCCCAAATGAACCTCCCACTAAATCCCAAAGCCATCGCAGCCGAGGCCCTTAAATCGGGGGCGCTTCAGGTGGGAGAACCGTGCGTGCATGATTGGGCGATTCACATGATATGGGCGAACGGTTACGAAAAGCCCGGCATCACGAAATGTTTGAAGTGCGGGGAAGTTGACCTAACTGGAACCAAAGCGTTTCACCCCCTCAAAACACCTCAAGAAGCG
>Ga0207696_1000452_pt1 | contig 35857 bp, 31 predicted proteins | sample KBSS54metaG_FD_184403 | JGI IMG/M metagenome (GOLD analysis project Ga0207696, IMG submission 184403) | Switchgrass rhizosphere microbial communities from Kellogg Biological Station, Michigan, USA - KBS S5-4 metaG (SPAdes) (version 2) | ecosystem: Host-associated > Plants > Roots > Rhizosphere >...
TCGGTGTGTGGCTGAAACCAGAAGCGTTCCCGCATCAGGAAATTCGCCAGTATTCACTGACCCGCAAGCCAGATGGTAAAAGCTATCGCATTGCGGTGAAACGTGAAGACCAGGGCCAGGTTTCAAGCTGGTTGCACAATCACGCACAAGTAGGCGATGAACTGCATCTTGCCGCTCCGGCGGGTGATTTCTTTATGGACGTCAACGCACAAACTCCAGTGACGTTGATTTCCGCAGGCGTCGGCCAGACCCCGATGCTGGCGATGCTGGATACGCTGGCGAAAAATGCCCATCACGCCCCCGTAAACTGGTTCCACGCCGCAGAGCATGGCGACGTGCATGCGTTTGCCGACGAAGTGAATGTGCTGGGTGCGCAGTTGCCACGTTTTGATAGCCACGTGTGGTACCGCACACCGAGCGCGGACTGCCGTGCACAGTCAAAATTCGATAGCGAAGGCTTGATGGATTTGGTTGCACTGGAGAGCAAAATCAATACGCCGGATATGCAGTTTTACCTATGCGGCCCGGTGAGCTTTATGCGTTTTGCAGCGGAGCAGTTAGTGAAGTTGGGCGTTGAGCAGAGCCGAATTAACTATGAGTGTTTTGGCCCGCATAAGGTGATGTGATTTTCCCCTCACCCCGGCCCTCTCCCCAAAGGGGCGAGGGAGAAAAGAAAATCCCCTCTCCTGAGGGAGAGGGTTAGGGTGAGGGCAAACGATGCGGATTAAATCGCGGCGTCGTCTTCTTCCCCAGTACGGATACGCACCACGCGCGCCACGTCAAAGACAAAGATTTTACCATCGCCGATTTTACCGGTTTGCGCGGTACGAATAATGGTGTCCACGCAGGTATCGACGATATCGTCGGTCACGACAATTTCAATTTTCACTTTCGGCAGGAAATCCACCATGTACTCAGCGCCACGGTACAGTTCGGTGTGCCCTTTCTGACGACCAAAACCTTTTACTTCTGTTACCGTCATGCCGGTGATGCCAACTTCTGCCAGCGCTTCGCGCACGTCATCCAGTTTGAACGGTTTAATAATCGCATCAATTTTTTTCATAATTCTCTCTGTCATCCCGCACTTCGTCGATTGCTCAAACTACCACAGACTACTCTTTAAAGTCATTGGCATCGAGTTCATGCCGTGAGAGTAGTTTGTAGAATTCTGTCCGGTTACGCCCCGCGATGCGTGCCGCTTGAGTGACATTTCCCTTGGTCATTTGCAGCAATTTGCGCAGGTAATTCAGCTCAAACTGATTACGTGCTTCGACAAAAGTCGGCAGTGCGGTGTTTTCCCCTTCCAGCGCCTGTTGAACCAACGCTTCGCTGATAACCGGAGCGGAAGTCAGGGCCACGCACTGTTCAATCACGTTGACTAACTGGCGCACGTTACCCGGCCAGCTTGCTGCCATCAGGCGTTTCATGGCGTCGGTCGAGAAACTACGCACGAAAGGTTTATGGCGATCGGCTGATTGCCGTAACAGGTGATTTGCCAGCAACGGCACATCTTCGGCGCGTTCATGCAGTGCCGGGATCTTGAGACTCACCACATTCAGGCGATAGAACAAGTCTTCACGAAACTCGCCGCGCTCCATCGCTTTGGGTAAATCACGGTGAGTTGCCGACAGGATACGTACGTCGATGTCGAGGTCGCGATTACTGCCCAATGGGCGCACTTTGCGTTCCTGCAACACACGTAACAATTTAACCTGTAACGGAATCGGCATATCGCCAATCTCATCAAGAAACAATGTCCCGCCTTCTGCGGCCTGGAACAGCCCTTCTCTGCTGCTGACTGCGCCGGTGAATGCGCCGCGTGAATGGCCGAACAGTTCAGATTCCAGCAATTGTTCCGGTAGTGCGCCACAGTTAATGGCGATAAAGGCCTTTTTGCTGCGTGGGCTGGCGTTATGAATCGCCTGGGCGAGAATTTCTTTACCAGTACCGCTTTGCCCGTTAATCAGCACGCTAACATCAGACTGCGCGACCATGCGTGCTTGTTCCAGTAAACGCTGCATGACTGGGTTGCGGGTGACGATAGTATCGCGCCACATTTCATCTCCGGCGATGTGCGAGTGCGACAACGCATCGTCGATGGCTTTGTAGAGCGCGTCTTTATCAACGGGTTTGGTCAGGAAGCTAAAAACACCCTGCTGTGTGGCGGCAACCGCGTCAGGAATAGAGCCGTGGGCGGTCAAAATAATGACCGGCATCCCTGGCTGCACTTTCTGGATTTCGGCAAATAATGCCATCCCATCCATTTCATCCATTCGCAGATCGCTGATAACCAGGTCGATTTTTTCTCGACCCAACAGACGCAACCCCTCAGCACCACTTTCCGCGGTTGAGACGGTGTAACCTTCGCTGGTCAGACGCATGCCAAGAAGTTTTAGCAGACCAGGATCGTCATCAACCAACAGCAATCTGGCGGGTTTACGCTGTGTCATGGTTTCGCCTCCTGCGCGGGTTTGGTGTTGTCCGGTAGTTCGGCAACGGCCGGTTTACGGTTCGAAAGCTGGCGTTCAATATCCGTAAGGTTTTCCAGTTTCCGGGTGGTCAAACTTAACTGGCTTCTGAGCCGTTGCTGCTGCTCACGCAGCGTATCGAGTTCATTGTCTGAACTTTGCTGCAATTTGCTATAGCGCGAGCGTTCGTTAGAAAGCGCCAGTAGAGAAGCCTGGCCATCACGCCAGACCTGGAACAACGAACGCACTTGCGCCGGGACATCAGCGGTCATGGCATCCAACTTCGTCATGTAACGACGACGTTCAGTGGGGGAAATTTTGGCGTTAGAGAGCAAAATGCCGCGCTTGAAAGTGTCACGCCAGTTATCGGCCGGCCAGCGACGGGCTTCCGCTCGTGCTTCTGCGGGCGCTAAACGTTCAGAGCAATCCATCGCACGCAGCCAGTACAGCGGGTTGCTCATGGAATCCTGGCTCTGGTTTTGCCAGATATCATCACAATTCGTCGACAGGTAATCAGCCAGTTGTTGTTCTGGTTCTTCAACGTGTGGCGGGTGTTTAACATCTTTCGGTGCTGTGTTTTGTACACAACTCGCCAGCAACAAAGGCAGTAGCAATGCTGACAGCGGACTAAAAATCGTCACTTTCATTTTTTATTTTTCTCGGGAAATACAGGTAACTCGATCCGGAAGCAAACATCTGCCGTTTCATCGTCAATCAGGTGCAATTCGCCACGCATGCGACGAATACAATCCAGGGCAATACTCAGACCCAGACCGCTACCTTTTACCGCACCTTTACGCTGGTGGCTTCCCTGATAAAAAGGTACAAAAATCATCTCTCGCTCTGCAGCCGGAATGGGGTCGCCGGTATTCGCGACATCAATCAGTAGCATGTTTCCGACCTGCGAGCTTCGCAGATAAATGGTACCGGATTCAGACCCATAGTGCACCGCATTGGAATAGAGATTATCCAGCACACTGGCTAACAACATGGGTTCAGCGAGGCAAGCCTGCGGGCTAAAGTGGCACTCGGTACGCATCATTTTAGCCCGTGCTGGCAAACTGTGAGCGGCGATAATCACATCCATCAGCGGTTTGATCTCAACTTTTTCAAGTTCGACCGGAACATCCGCTAGTTTGCGGTTGTAATCCAGTAATTGCTCAATCAATTTTTGTAAGTGACGGCTACTATTATCGAGAATTTCTACCACTTCTTTTTGGTCGTTAGTCAGTGGCCCGACGACCTGGTCGGCAAGCAGTTCGGTGCCTTCACGCATACTGGCGAGTGGCGTTTTTAGTTCATGGGAAATATGGCGCAAAAATTCATGGCGCTGGGATTCGAGCCACGACAAGCGCTCGCTTAACCAGACAATCCGCTGCCCGACAGAACGCAGTTCGCGCGGCCCGCCTTTAAACAATACCGTATTGCCCAGTGAATGCCCTTCGCCAAGCAAATTAATCATCCGCTCAATCCCTTTTACCGGACCGATAATCATGCGCGTAAAGATCATTACCAACGCGAAACTCAACAGGAATAAAACCAGCGCCTGCCAGCCAAAGAATTGCCCGCGCTCGGCGATTTCTTGCTGAAGTTGTTGCCCACGGGAAAAGACCACCGCGCGTGTGGCTTGTACCATTTCGGCATTTTTGGTGGCGAAGGTTTCAAGGTGTGCAGAAGCGGCGACATCTGGCCCGCTATTTTTACATTGTATTTCGGCAAGATCGTTTAGCGACTGGCGTAGAGCGCTATAAAGTTGATTGTCCGGTAAAACCCCTTGATGGGCTTCTAGCATTTGCGCATAACGCTTACGCTGCCCTTGATAAAGCGTGGCAAGCGTGGCGTCATCCAGCACACAGTACTGCCGGTAGCTACGTTCCATTTCCAGCGCCACGTTCGTCATAGCCTGGCTACGACGGGCATCCACCAGCGTAGTGCGGTTGGTGAGTGCCGCTTGATCGCTAAGTGCGTTGAGGCTTTGCCAGGCTTGCCATGCCAGAACCAGCAGCGGCACCAACACCAACAAAAAAGCCATCATCACAAGCTGGCGTAAAGAGCGCGGGAAAAAATGCCACTGGTTCAATAGCTTCATCTCATTGGGATTGTGAATAATTCGATGCTAGCTGGGAATGGGGGGAGTTTAAAGTTCAGAAATGACAAAGGCAGAGAATAATCTCTGCCTTTGTTCTGAAATCAGGCGGTGCCTTACTCAACGTTTCGCCCGGAGCATGATAAAGCAGCACGAAGCTGGCAATAATCAAAAGTCGGACGGCAGGCACCTTGTGTGCGTCATTCTATGGTTTATGTAGCACTACCCTTGCGGGGGCTGACATAAGAAGGTGAATGAGCCACTGCGCAGTATTATGCAGTATGTGTGCCACATTTGCTACAAAATAGACAACTAAATGTTTTTATTATGTTTATTTGCAGTAATGCTTGTTTATGAATTTGTTTGTTTTTTGCACATGGTGTCGCTAATTTGCAACAATATTATTAATGAAAAATTAAACCACTTTAAATCAATAAGATAAATGTCTCCTTTAGGAGACATTTAGGGTGAGGTAGTGTCGGGGATTGGGGACATATTTGTTTGCCCTCACCCCGGCCCTCTCCCACGGGAGCTGTCTCTTACACATACACAACTCACCCTGGCAATTTTGTCAGGGTAAGATCTGTTAGCCTCGCAGATATTCCGTTCACCCGTGCGTTCAGCTATCTCTTTAATTCCTGAAAACGGTGAACGTATCAAGGTGTTAACGCCAACACCTTGATAATCCAGGCGCCCGGCAAATCAATCGCCGCTAAAGCGGTAAACACCGTTTTTCACCCAACATTCGGGTCGTTCGCGATTTCGTTCCCGACGATCGCTCTCTCACGAGGTTCCCGACCACGTGCCCCCGACTGAAGGGCGAAAAACGGTGCGATTGAAGCCGGGAACAAGGTCAAAACCGGCCTGGTTTTTGACTTTGACCTTGAATTTCTGGTCCGGCTTAAATCGCCTCCATTTTGACTCCAGGTGGCAGGGTCCAGCCGTCGGGAGCGGCCCTCAAAGATGTGACTAAGAGACAGCCCCCAGGAGAGGGGGAAAGTCAAAGTCCCTTCTCCCTCAGGGAGAAGGTCAGGATGAGGGTGGTTAATTAACCCAGTTGCTTACGCGCATTGCGGAAAATACGCATCCACGGGCTATCTTCGCCCCACTCAGCAGGGTGCCAGGAGTTGCTAACGGTACGGAACACGCGCTCCGGGTGCGGCATCATAATCGTGACGCGCCCGCTTTCGTTGGTGACCGCCGTGATGCCGTTTGGTGAACCGTTCGGGTTCGCCGGGTAGTTTTGTGTCACTTTGCCGAAGTTGTCGATAAAGCGCAGCGCCACCAGCCCTTTGCTTTCGAGTGCCGCGAGATGTGCCGTATCGCGTACTTCAACATGCCCTTCACCGTGAGAAACCGCGATTGGCATGTGCGAGCCCACCATGCCTTGCAGCAGCAACGACGGGCTAGAAGTGACTTCCACCAGGCTGAAGCGCGCTTCAAAGCGGTCTGAATGGTTGCGCACAAAACGCGGCCACAGCTCGCTACCTGGAATCAGTTCACGCAGGTTCGACATCATCTGGCAGCCGTTACACACGCCCAACGCCAGGGTTTGTGGACGGTGGAAGAAGGTTTCGAACTCATCACGCACGCGGGAGTTAAACAGAATGGACTTCGCCCAACCTTCGCCTGCGCCCAGTACGTCGCCGTAAGAGAAGCCACCACAAGCTACCAGCGCCTGGAAATCTTCCAGACCGCGACGGCCTGCCAGCAAGTCACTCATATGCACGTCGATGGCATCAAAGCCCGCACGATGGAAGGCCGCAGCCATTTCAACGTGTGAGTTAACGCCCTGCTCGCGCAACACGGCTACTTTCGGGCGCGCACCCGTCGCGATAAACGGTGCTGCGATATCTTCTTTGATATCGAAGCTCAATTTAACGTTCAGGCCAGGATCGTTGTCATTAGCTTTCGCTTCATGTTCCTGATCGGCACACTCTGGGTTGTCGCGCAGACGCTGCATCTGCCAGGTGGTTTCTGCCCACCACATGCGAAGCGTCGTTCGGCTTTCGCTAAATACCGCGTGGCCGTCAGCTGACAGTGTAAAACGGTCACCCGCCACGGCTTTACCGAGGAAGTGGACACAATCAGCCAGGCCATGCTCTGCCAGGGTTTTCTCAACCGCATCACGGTCAGCAGCTTTAACCTGAATCACTGCGCCCAACTCTTCGTTGAACAGTGCTGCCAGATGGTCTTTACCGAGGGTTGCGATGTCAGCTTCCACGCCGCAGTGACCCGCGAAGGCCATTTCGGCCAGTGTCACCAGCAGGCCGCCGTCAGAACGGTCGTGGTAGGCCAGCAATTTCTGCTCGGCAACCAACGCCTGAATCGCGTTAAAGAAGCCTTTCAGTTGTTCAGCACTGCGCACGTCCGCAGGTTTGTTGCCCAGTTGACGGTAAACCTGAGACAGCGCGGTAGCGCCCAATGCGTTGTGGCCTGCGCCTAAATCAATAAGCAATAAGGCATTATCTTCAGTTTGCAGTTGTGGCGTCACGGTACGACGAACATCTTCCACACGGGCAAATGCAGTAATAACCAGCGACAGCGGAGAAGTCATCTCACGCTGTTCGTTACCTTCCTGCCAGCGGGTTTTCATCGACATGGAGTCTTTGCCCACCGGAATAGTCAGGCCGAGCGTTGGGCAAAGTTCTTCACCCACGGCTTTCACGGCTTCGTAAAGACCGGCGTCTTCACCAGGGTGACCGGCTGCGGACATCCAGTTTGCAGAGAGCTTAATTCGGTTCAGCGCGCCAATTTGCGTCGCCGCAATGTTAGTCAGTGCTTCACCAACCGCCAGGCGACCTGATGCCGCAAAGTCCAGCAATGCAACTGGTGCGCGTTCGCCAAGAGACATCGCTTCACCGTAGTAGCTATCGAGGCTTGCAGTGGTGACCGCACAGTTAGCGACCGGAATCTGCCACGGCCCAACCATCTGGTCGCGAGCAACCATACCGGTTACCGAACGGTCGCCAATGGTGACCAGGAAGGTTTTTTCTGCCACGGTCGGCAAGTGCAGCACGCGATTGACCGCATCAGCAATGGTGATATTGCGGCAATCCAGCGCATCACCTGTCGCTTTCAGGGTTTCAACGTTACGTTCCATTTTTGGCGTTTTACCAAGCAGAACGTCCAGCGGCATATCAATCGGCTGGTTGTCGAAATGGCTATCGTTGAGTGTCAGATGTTTTTCTTCGGTGGCTTCACCAATGACGGCGTACGGCGCGCGTTCGCGGCGGCATAGTTCGTCAAACAGCGGCAACTGGTCTGGAGCAACCGCCAGGACATAACGTTCCTGGGATTCGTTACACCATACTTCCAGCGGGCTCATGCCCGGCTCGTCGTTCAGAATGTCACGTAGTTCGAAACGCCCACCACGCCCACCATCGCTCACCAGTTCTGGCATTGCGTTGGAGAGGCCACCCGCGCCGACATCATGAATAAACAGGATTGGGTTGGCATCGCCCAACTGCCAGCAACGGTCGATAACTTCCTGGCAACGACGTTCCATTTCTGGGTTGTCGCGCTGTACGGATGCAAAATCCAGATCCGCGTCAGACTGACCTGAAGCCATAGAAGAAGCAGCACCGCCACCCAAACCGATGTTCATGGATGGGCCACCGAGCACGATAAGTTTCGCGCCAACGGTGATTTCGCCCTTCTGAACGTGGTCAGCACGAATGTTGCCAATACCGCCCGCCAGCATAATTGGCTTGTGGTAACCGCGCAATTCTACGCCGTTGTGGCTGTTGACTTGCTCTTCGTAAGTGCGGAAGTAACCCGTCAGCGCCGGACGACCAAATTCGTTGTTAAATGCCGCACCGCCCAATGGGCCGTCGGTCATAATATCCAGCGCCGTTACGATACGGTCTGGCTTGCCAAAATCTTCTTCCCACGGCTGCTCAAAGCCAGGAATACGCAAGTTGGAAACCGAGAAACCGACCAGACCGGCTTTAGGTTTAGCACCACGGCCTGTCGCACCTTCATCACGGATTTCGCCACCGGAACCTGTCGCCGCACCCGGCCATGGGGAAATAGCAGTTGGGTGGTTGTGGGTTTCAACTTTCATCAGGATATGTGCATCTTCCTGGTGGTAGTCATAGCGGCCCGCTTCATGATCGGCAAAGAAACGCCCGACGACCGAACCTTCCATCACTGCAGCGTTATCTTTATAAGCCGATAACACGTAGTCCGGGGTTTTCTCAAAGGTGTTTTTAATCATTTTAAACAGCGATTTAGGCTGTTCTACGCCGTCAATAATCCAGTCAGCGTTGAAAATTTTGTGGCGGCAATGTTCGGAGTTAGCCTGCGCGAACATATATAGCTCGATATCGTTCGGGTTGCGCCCCAGTTTGCTAAACGCATCCTGCAAATAATCGATTTCGTCTTCTGCCAGTGCCAGACCCAGACGGATGTTAGCTTCAACCAGCGCTTCGCGACCTTGCGTTAACAGATCAACACTTTGCACTGGAGCAGGCTGATGTTGAGAGAACAGTTGCTGGGCATCATTAAGCGAGTCAAACACGCTTTCCATCATGCGGTCATGCAGTAGTGCGGCAACTTGCTGGCGCTGTGCATCTGTCAGTGAGCTACCAGACACGTAATAAGCCACACCGCGTTCCAGACGCTTAACTTTGGCTAAATCGCAGTTATGGGCAATATCAGTCGCTTTAGAGGACCAGGGTGAGATGGTACCAGGACGCGGCGTGACCAGAATCAGGTGGCCGGTCGGGGCGTGGTCGGCAAGGGTTGGACCATATTTCAACAACCGTTGCAGACGGGTTTGCTCATCAGCGCTCAGCGGCGCGTCAAGATCGGCAAAGTGAACATACTCGGCATAAATGTCGCTGACCGGAAGGTTGGCGTCATTAAAGCGGGCCAGTAATTTGTTAATACGAAATGCCGATAAAGCGGGCGAACCACGCAGAATTTCCATCATCAAAGATCTCTCGTCTTCGAAACGCCAGGGGGACGCTTCAGTGGGCGCAAGGGGAAAACGGGCGCCATTATAGAGAATCCGCGGCCTTGACGAAACCGTTTGCGTATAAATAAACGGATTAGTTTTCAGTGGCGAGAATTTAGCCATAAATGTTGAATAAGTTGCACAGTGGCGTTTTGTTAAGCAAAATGCGCCACACCTTATTGTATAACCTCCATTTTTGATGCTCTGTTGTTAGCGAAAACTCGACGCCTCGTTGCAGATTAAATACTTGAAAAGATTTAAGATTAATTATCTGCTTATCGGTGCCGTAACCGTGTTGCTGGCAGTGGCGCTCTGGCCCTCCATTCCCTGGTTCGGACAAGCCGAAAACCGCATCGCCGCCATTCAAGCGCGGGGGGTTTTGCGCGTCAGTACTATTGAGTCTCCGCTGACCTACACCCTTTATCAGGGTAAAAAAATTGGCCTCGATTATGAGCTGGCGGAACAGTTTGCCAGGTATCTGGACGTGAAGCTGGAAGTGACTGTTCGCCCAAATATTCAGGAACTGTTTGACGACATTGATAGTGGCCGGGCCGATATTATCGCAGCGGGTCTGGTGTATGACACACAACGTAGCCAGCATTACCAGGCGGGGCCGGCATATTATTCCGTTTCCCAGCAGATGGTTTATCGCATGGGTAGCCAACGCCCAAAGACGTTGGCGAGCATCAAAGAAAACCAGCTGGTGCTGTCACCTGGTGTCACATCGCTGGGCGCATTGAACAAACTTAAACAACAGAAATACCCGGATTTAAGCTGGCGCATTGATAATCAGCTCAGCAGTACAGAGCTGATGCAGCAAGTCGTGGATGGGAAGATTGCATTTACCATTGCCGATTCCGTGGCAATCAGCACCTTCCAGCGCGTTCATCCACAGTTGGCTGTCGCACTGGATATCACCGACGAGCAGCCGGTGACGTGGTTTAGCGCATTAGATAGCGACGACAGCCTTTCCGCTGCCCTGCTCGACTTTTATAACCGTCTCAATAGCGACGACACCTTTGCACGCCTCGAAGAAAAATATCTCGGCCATGTTGGCGATTTTGATTATGTCGATACCCGCACCTTCCTCAAAGCGGTAGATTCCGTGCTGCCAGAGCTACAGCCACTCTTTGAAAAACATGCCACCGAAATAGACTGGCGTTTGCTGGCTGCCATCTCTTATCAGGAATCACATTGGGATAACCAGGCGACCTCGCCAACCGGTGTGCGTGGGTTGATGATGCTGACCAAAAATACCGCACAAAGCCTTGGAGTGACTGACCGGTTAGATCCAGAGCAAAGTATTGAAGGAGGAAGCCGTTATCTGAGAGATATGATGACGAAAGTCCCTGACAGTGTGCCAAAGGATGAACAAATTTGGTTTGCGCTGACCGCCTATAACATGGGATACGCTCATATGCTGGATGCCCGTCAACTGACGGCGAAGCAAAAAGGTAATCCGGACAGCTGGGCGGACGTCAAAATGCGCCTGCCGCTACTTAGCCAAAAACAGTACTACTCGAAAACAAAGTATGGTTACGCCCGTGGTCATGAGGCGTATGCCTATGTGGAGAATATCCGCAAATATTACATTAGCCTGGTGGGATATTTGCTCGAAAAAGAGAAACTGATAGCGCAAACGGAAAAACAAGAAGAAGAAAATGCACTACAAGATCCCGTCGCTGACGCTGAAGATCGGGCTACTCCGCACTTCGGGCCTTTTCCTTTAGGGCCTTTTTCTCAAGGCGACGAGCGCGAAAAAAATCGCTCAACATTGCCGAACACTCTGCTGCCATTACGCCCTCAGTCACATTAACCTGGTGATTCATACCAGGATGGCCCAGCACATCCATTAGCGATCCAATCGCGCCAGTTTTGGCATCACGCGCGCCAAAGACTAAATGGCCGATGCGGCCATGAACCATCGCGCCTGCACACATGACGCAAGGCTCAAGGGTGACGTAAAGTGTGGTTTCCAGCAGGCGATAATTTTGCAACACCAACCCACCCTGGCGCAGCGCCATAATTTCCGCATGCGCTGTCGGATCGTGTCTACCAATCGGTCGGTTCCAGCCTTCGCCAATCACCTGGTTGTTATGCACCAGCACCGCACCAACCGGAACTTCACCTTCTTCCCACGCACGACGTGCAAGGGTCAGCGCATGACGCATCCAGTGTTCGTGGGTAAATTCACTTTCTGACAAGGGACTCTCCGGGCTAGCTTAGGGCGGCGCATTATACACAGTCGTTACAAGAGACGGAATTATTCGAGTTGCTGGAGATTACCCTGCGGTGTAACCCTCCAGCGGTGCTGGCAGAAAAAGAGTAGCGGGTTGTCTTGATTGCTGTCGCTGTAACCACTGTAGAGTTGCAGTGGCGTGCCGATTTGTTGTTCCAGCTGTGACACTTTTTCATGCCCGAGGCAACGCAATGTGAGTACCCACCCACCGTGGGAGCGCTTGATTTGGCTGGCGATAAGCTTCACTTTTGGCAGCCACGGCGTATCGAAATAAACCTGCTGCACCAGCGGTTGTGGGGAGCCGGTGATAAGCCAGACATCAGCATCTGAACTGGTCAGGTAATCGGTCAGGCGCTGTTGTACTACGGGGAATGCAGTCACGCGCTCACGGAACCACGTCACGAAATTCGTTTCCAGTTGCTTGAGGCGCGTTTCGCTGTGACCGAAGGTTGCGCCCCACAACAACAGGCTCATTGGCCAGCGAGCGGCGCGCCCCTTAAACAATAACGCGCCACCGATCACCGGCAGAAGCGGAATGACAAGTAACAGATTGAGGGGCTGATGGCGCAGCAAGTAGCGCAAGAAGCTGCCGAACATATCCTGCTGATGCAGCGTGCCATCTAAATCGAAAAAAACTACCCGACGCTCACTCTGAGTTGCCAAACGTTACTCCTCTGGATCATTAAAGCCCATAAACCATGTAAATAAGAACCCGGCGATAACCGCTATCAGAAAGCCTAACAGATAGAACATCACTTTTCCGGCAACAATGGTTAATGCCAGCGGTAAACCTGAAATTCCGAAGGTGATGACAGTCGCCACTTTCCAGTAACTGATGAGCGCCCCACCCACCGCGCCGCCTAAACAGGCGCCGATAAATGGTTTACCCAACGGCAACGTTACCCCGAAAATCAACGGTTCACCGATACCCAGCAACCCAACGGGTAATGCGCCTTTAATCAGTTTTTTCAGGCGTTGGTTACGCGTTTTCAGCAATACCGCCAGTGCCGCCCCGACCTGCCCGACACCGGCCATCGCCAGAATGGGCAGCAAAGCGTTTTGGCCGTGTGTCTGGATAAGCTCAACATGAATCGGCACCAGTCCCTGATGTAACCCCGACAAGACTAGCGGCAGGAAGACGCCAGAAAGTATTGCACCGACCACCAGTCCACCTTTATCAATTGCCAGGGTCGCACCATGGGCAATCGCATCAGAAATCAGGCCACCCAGCGGTTGTAACGCCACAATCGCAATCGATGCAGTAATTAAGGTGGTCAGCAGTGGGTTGAGGATCAGCTCAATTGAACCTGGCAATAACTTGCGTAACCGTTTTTCAATCCAGCACATCAGCGCCACCACCAGCAACACCGCGATAACCCCGCCGCGCCCCGGTTGCAGGTTTTCGCCAAACAGGTGGATTTGCGCCAGTTGCGGGCTGGAAAGAATCCCGGCCATCACGCCGCCCATCGCCATTGAGCCGCCGAATACTTTAGCGGCATTTACGCCCACCAGAATATTCATGATAGCAAACACGGCACTACCGAAGATGGCAAGTAAGCCGAGAATGTTCGGATACTGCGTGGCAAGGTCACCCACAATATCCGGGCGTTTTAAGATATTAATAATCCCGGTGATAAGCCCTGAAGCAATAAAAGCTGGAATCAATGGAATAAAGACGTTGGCCAGTTTACGCAGCGCTTCGCTCATCGGAGCCTGATAACGCGCTTTCGCCTGAGCTTTATTCTGTGCAATATCGTCTTCTGCTAAGAGCGTTTGGCCATTGCTTTGCAACAGTTCACGCATGGCATCGACTACCTGAGCTGCACGACCCGGCCCAACAATAAGCTGATGCTGCGTTCCTTGTTTCACATAGCCACTAACTCCCGGCAGTTTCTTCAGACGGGCAATATCAAGCTGGTTATCGTCATGTACTTCGACGCGTACGCGTGTCATACAGTTTTCCAGACGGGCGATATTTGCCTGCCCACCGATTCCAAGCAATATTTCACTGGCAAGAGTTGCTGTCATATCCATGATTCAGTGCCTGCTTTTAGTTTTTCAGTGCTGGGCGAAGATAACCATTGCTGTCTGCCAGACGCGTGTAAGCCGTCTGCGCATCCACACCAGTGAGTATCATTAGAATGGCGGGCTTCACTTCGTAATCTGTTTGTTTGAGCGCATTTTCAGCATCAATACGAGCGGCTCCGGTCGCTTCCATGACAATACGACACGCCCGATCCACAAGTTTAATATTGGTGGCTTTCATATCGACCATCAGGTTCTGGTAAACCTTACCCAGTTTCACCATCGCGCCAGTGGAAACCATATTCAGCACCAGTTTTTGCGCAGTGCCTGATTTCAGACGCGTGGAACCCGTCAGGGCTTCCGGGCCGACGACCGGAGAAATGGCAATTTCAGCTTCCAGTGCAATGGCAGAACCTGGATTACAGGAAATCGCTGCGGTACGACAGCCAAGATTGCGCGCATAACGCAGGCCACCAATCACATACGGCGTGCGGCCTGACGCAGCAAGCCCAACCACCATGTCGTTGGCGGTTAGCTCCAGGGCTTTCAGGTCGTCCTCGCCCAATTGCTGGTTGTCTTCAGCACCTTCGACGGCTTTCAGTAATGCGCCAGGGCCACCGGCGATTAAACCAATCACCAGACCGTGTGGCACGCCAAAAGTCGGCGGGCATTCTGAGGCGTCCAGCACACCTAACCGTCCGCTAGTTCCCGCGCCCATATAAATCAAACGGCCACCCGCTTGAAGCGACACAGCGGCAGCATCAACGGCTTTGGCAACTTCGGGCAGTGTTTTCTCAACAGCCTCTGCCACCAGGGCATCCTGTTGATTAAAGCGCTGGACCATTTCAAGTGTAGAGAGACAATCGAGATCCATGGTTTGTGGATTACGAGTTTCAGAAACGAGTGAGCCGAGATTCATCATGTGCCTTTGAATATTTAATTCCTTAAAGTTTCTACATGATGGAATATTAAATTCATTCAGGCGAGCGTAATTTACGTTATTATGGAGCCGCTCACATAATTGACCCGACGGACTGGAGAGGACATGAACTGCTTATTGCGTATTCGAAGCCGCTACCCAACCCTGGCACAAAGCGACCGTAGACTGGCTGACTTTTTGCTGGAGAAGCCCGACTACGCGCGCCATTTAAGTTCACAGCAGCTTGCCACCGAGGCAGGTGTCAGCCAGTCCAGCGTGGTGAAATTTTCCCAAAAACTGGGGTTCAAAGGCTTTCCGGCTCTGAAACTGGCAATCAGTGAAGCACTGGCCAGCGGCCAGGAACCACAATCTGTGCCTGTTCATAATCTGATATTGGGTGATGACCCACTGCGGTTAGTGGGCGAAAAGCTGATTAAGGATAATTTGGCCGCGATGCGTGCCACGCTTGATGTCAACAGTGAAGAAAAACTGCTAGCGAGTGTGGATATGTTGCGCAATGCACGCCGGGTGCTACTGGTAGGCATTGGCGCCTCTGGCCTGGTTGCCAAGAATTTTTCCTGGAAGCTGATGAAAATTGGTATTAATGCGGTGGCGGAGCAAGACATGCATGCATTACTGGCGACGGCCCAAGCTTCAAGCAGTGACGACGTGCTATTGGCTATTTCCTATTCTGGTGAACGGCGTGAGATAAATCTTGCCGCTGATGAAACACTGCGTACCGGAGCAAAAATCCTCGCGATTACCGGTTTTACACCTAACGCTTTACAACAACGCGCCACTCTTTGCCTGTATACCATCGCTGAAGAACAGGCGACACGCAGCGCGGCAATTTCATCCACCAGCGCGCAAATGATGCTGACCGACCTTCTGTTTATGGCGCTGGTACAAAGGGATTTGGAACATGCGCCGGGGCGAATTCGCCACAGTGAAGCACTGGTAAAAAAACTGGTTTGACCGGTGATTGGGCGTATAATGCCCGCCCTGTTTCTGTTGTTATCGAGATCTTCCCATGGCACTGCTCATCACTAAAAAATGTATTAACTGCGATATGTGCGAGCCGGAGTGCCCGAACGAAGCTATTTCCATGGGGGAGAGCATTTATGAGATCAACACCGATCGCTGCACTGAATGCGTCGGGCATTACGAAACGCCAACCTGCCAGAAAGTCTGTCCGATCCCGAATACTATCATTAGCGATCCGGCGCATATTGAGAACCAGGAGCAACTGTGGGACAAGTTCGTTCAGTTGCATCATGCAGACAAACTTTAGTTCTCAATAATTACCGTTGCACACGCATAGTGCCGTTCATCGGCAAGCGTAACATGCACTGAGCGCACGCCCATTCTTTGCGCGACTCGTTCCGCCTCTTCCCAAAACCGTAATTGCGGTTTGCCTAGTGGATCGTTAAAAACCTCGAACTGATTAAACGCCAGGCCATTGCGAATTCCTGTCCCAAACGCTTTGGCTGCAGCTTCCTTTACTGCAAAGCGTTTGGCAAGAAAGCGCACCGGCTGCTGGTGCGCCTGGTATTGCAGCCATTCATTGGCACTAAGCACACGCTTCGCCAGGCGGTCGCCGGAACGTGAGATAACGCTTTCGATACGCGCTATCTCCACGATATCGGTGCCAAGGCCAAGAATAGCCATTAGCTACGTGCTTCCAGCATCAGACGTTTCATTTCTGCTACCGCTTCTTTCAAACCGCTCATTACCGCACGGCCAATTATTGCATGGCCGATATTCAGCTCATGCATTTCTGGCAAACGGGCAATAGCTTTGACGTTGTGATAAGTCAGCCCGTGTCCGGCGTTCACTTTCAGGCCTTTTCCGGCGGCATAGGTTGCAGCTTCGGCAATACGCGCCAGTTCTTTGGCTTGAGTCTCGTCGTCTTTTGCATCAGCGTAGCAGCCGGTGTGAATTTCGATATATGGCGCACCAACAGCTACCGCTGCATCAATTTGCGCGTGGTCAGCATCAATAAACAGAGAAACCAGAATGCCAGCATCGGCCAGCCGTTTGCAGGCATCACGCATTTTATCCAGTTGACCGGCGACATCTAGCCCGCCTTCGGTAGTCACTTCCTGACGCTTTTCTGGCACAAGGCAGCAGAAATGAGGCTTGGTTTCGCAAGCAATATCAAGCATCTCTTCGGTAACGGCCATTTCCAGATTCATACGTGTGTCGAGGGTCTGGCGCAAGATGCGTACATCGCGATCGGTGATGTGCCGGCGATCTTCACGCAGGTGAACGGTAATACCGTCAGCCCCTGCTTGTTCGCAGATAAATGCCGCCTGCACTGGGTCTGGGTATGCCGTGCCACGTGCGTTACGTAAAGTTGCGATGTGATCGATATTGACGCCTAACAGTAATTTAGACATGCCTTTCCTCGGGTCAGAACGGTTTGAGTTCAGGCAGTTTACACCGGGTAAGGAAAGCATGGCTACGACCAGACGTTATTGCGGGTCTTGCGGTGATTTGAGTGGTGGAATTTTAGGCACAAACTGGCGGAATAATTCGCGGCTTTTAAGCGGTTTGCCACCGAGGTAAGGTTTCAGCGCCATTCTGGTAAAACGTTTCGCGGCGCGTAAGGATGCAATATCAGGGAATTCGCGATTGGCGAGAGCTTTGAGTTCATGCCCAGTGAAACTACGGTTATCCACCACCAGGCTCGCGATAAACCCTTTCTCTTCACGATAGCGATAAGTCATGGTGTCGCTGACTTCTTCCCCGCTTCCTGCGCAGTGCAGGAAATCCACGCCATATCCCAGGTGCCCCAGCAGAGCCAATTCAAATCGGCGCAATGCCGGTTCCGGCGAGCCGCTGGTTCCCGCTAATGCCTGAATGCAATGAAGGTAGTCGAAAAATAATTCAGAGAAACGGGTTTCATCTTCCAGCACGCGTGAAACCAGTTCATTCACGTACAGGCCGCTGTAGAGCGTAATACCACTAAGTGGAAGTGCCAGTGAGACAGCTTCGGCGCTACGCAGTGTTTTGACTTCACCACGACCGCCCCAGCGAACCAGCAAAGGGGTAAAGGGTTGTAGAGTCCCTTTAAGGTTAGAGCGGCGAGAACGAGCGCCTTTCGCAATTAAACGAACGCGCCCGGACTCTTCAGAAAAGAGGTCTAGCAGAAGGCTGGTTTCGCTCCAGGGGCGACTATGCAGGACAAAAGCCCGTTGCCAGCCTTCCATTGGTTAGTCGTCTGTGTAGCCGAGGCTGCGCAACGCGCGCTCGTCATCTGCCCAGCCGGATTTAACCTTCACCCACAATTCCAGGTGAATTTTCGCTTCAAACATGTCTTCCATGTCTTTACGCGCTTCGATACCGATGGTTTTGATTTTGGCGCCTTTGTTGCCAATCACCATTTTCTTCTGGCCTTCACGTTCAACCAGAATCAAACCATTGATGTCGTAACCACCGCGAGCGTTAGTCACAAACTGTTCAATTTCAACGGTCACGGAATACGGTAATTCCGCGCCAAGGAAACGCATCAGCTTTTCACGGATGATTTCAGAAGCCATGAAACGCTGAGAACGGTCAGTGATGTAATCTTCCGGGAAGTGATGAATCGCTTCTGGCAGACGTTTACGCACGATGCTGGCGATAGTATCCACGTTCATGCCGTTTTCAGCAGAAATAGGCACAATATCGAGGAAGTTCATCTGGCTACCGAGGAATTGCAGGTGCGGCAGCAAAACGCCTTTATCCTGAACGTTATCGACTTTGTTCACCGCAAGAATTACCGGCGCTCGCGCGTCACGCAGTTTGTTAAGCACCATCTCATCATCTGCGGTCCACTTAGTGCCTTCAACCACAAAGATAACCAGCTCAACGTCACCGATGGAGCTGCTGGCAGCTTTGTTCATCAGGCGGTTGATGGCACGTTTTTCTTCCATGTGCAGCCCTGGGGTATCGACGTAAATCGCCTGATACGGACCTTCAGTATGGATGCCCATAATGCGGTGACGAGTGGTCTGCGCTTTACGGGAAGTAATAGAGATTTTTTGCCCAAGCAACTGGTTTAGCAGCGTGGATTTGCCGACATTTGGGCGACCAACGATGGCCACGAATCCGCAAAAGGTTTGTTCTTCGCTCATTATTCCAGCTCCAGCTTGATAAGCGCCTGCTCAGCTGCAGCCTGTTCCGCTTTACGGCGGCTTGAACCGGTACCAACGACCGGCTCAGGCAGGCCACTCACCTGACAGTGAATGGTAAATTCCTGATCGTGCGCTTCACCACGAACCTGCACCACCAAATAAGATGGCAGTGGCAAGTGGCGACCCTGCAAATACTCTTGCAGACGCGTCTTAGGGTCTTTTTGCTTATCGCCTGGGCTAATTTCATCCAGACGAGATTGATACCAGGAAAGAATTAAGCGCTCAACGTTCTGGATATCGCTGTCGAGGAAAACACCACCAATTAAGGCTTCGACGGTATCGGCCAGAATAGATTCGCGGCGGAAACCACCGCTTTTCAATTCACCCGGCCCAAGGCGCAGACATTCGCCTAATTCAAATTCGCGGGCAATTTCTGCCAGCGTATTGCCGCGCACCAGCGTCGCACGCATACGGCTCATATCGCCTTCGTCAACACGAGGGAAACGATGGTAAAGCGCGTTTGCGATAACGTAGCTAAGAATTGAGTCACCCAGGAATTCCAGACGCTCATTGTGCTTGCTGCTGGCACTGCGATGCGTTAATGCCTGTTGCAACAGATCCTGATGTACAAAAGTGTAGCCCAGCTTACGCTGCAGCCTATTTATTACGATGGGGTTCATGCGATACCAATTAATGAATGCGTCAATTATTCAGCACACGGAACAGACCTGAAAAAGAGAACCAACGCTGTTTCGTTTGCCGTGGCTCCTCTAAGAGGAGCCAACCTTAATACGGGGGGATATTCTATAGATAACGACATAGAAAGTCGTTATCTGAATAGATTTAATTGATCAATGAATTCCGCCAATACGGCTTAAACGAACACCCGTTGGCCATTCACCTTCTTGTTTCTCAAAACTCATCCAGATTGCCGTCGCTTTACCTACCAGATTTGCCTCAGGAACAAAGCCCCAATAACGGCTATCAGCGCTGTTATCGCGGTTATCACCCATCATGAAGTAATGGCCTGGTGGAACAATCCAGGTCGCCAGTTGTTGGCCTGGTTGCTGGTAGTACATCCCCAGTTGATCCTGAGCGATTGGCACCGTCAATATGTTGTGAGTTACATCACCCAACGTTTCTTTGCGCTCAGACAGACGGATACCGTCTTCTTTGGTCTGGTTCAGCGGCAACTGGAAAAAACCAGAATTCGCTTCACTGCCGTTACGGCGCGCAAAGGTCTGAACGAAATCGCTCGGCTCTACGTTGCTGTAAGTAATTGGCAGAGCGTTATCACATGCCTGGCCAGAACTGCAATTTGGCTGGACCGTGACTTCTTTTGCAACGGGATCGTAACTGACGCGATCGCCCGGTAAACCAACAGCACGCTTGATGTAATCCAGACGAGGATCTTGCGGGTATTTAAAGACCACAATATCACCGCGTTTTGGATGACCCGTTTCAATGAGCGTTTTCTGGTAAATCGGATCTTTAATGCCGTAGGCAAATTTCTCCACCAGAATAAAGTCGCCAATTAATAACGTTGGCATCATTGATCCTGATGGGATCTGGAACGGTTCATAGATAAACGAACGCACGATCAAGACAATAGCGAGCACCGGGAATACGGATGCCCCCGTTTCTAACCAACCTGGCTTAGGTGCCACTTTTTTTAGCGTTTTGCTATCAAGTGCATCACCAGTGGCAGCTTGCGCTGCCGCCTGTTTTTCCTGACGCTTTGGCGCAAAGATAAATTTATCGATACACCATAAAAGGCCCGTTACCAGCGTCGCTATCACGAGGATTAGCGCAAACATATTCGCCATGCCAACTCCTTAATTTATTTGCTGTCTTTGCCGACATGCAGAATGGCGAGGAACGCTTCCTGAGGCAATTCGACGTTACCGACTTGCTTCATACGCTTCTTACCGTCTTTCTGTTTCTGCAACAGCTTTTTCTTACGGCTTACGTCACCGCCGTAGCATTTCGCCAGAACGTTTTTACGCAACTGTTTCACGGTAGAACGCGCAATAATATGTGCGCCGATTGCCGCCTGAATCGCAATATCGAACTGTTGACGAGGGATCAGCTCCTGCATTTTCTCAACCAACTGACGGCCACGGAACTGCGAGTTGCCACGGTGAGTGATCAATGCCAGAGCATCAACACGGTCGCCGTTAATCAGTACATCAACACGTACCATGTCAGAGGTCTGGAAACGTTTGAAGTTATAGTCCAGAGAAGCATAGCCACGGGATGTTGATTTCAGACGGTCGAAGAAGTCGAGTACTACTTCTGCCATCGGGATTTCGTAAGTCAACGCAACCTGGTTACCGTGGTAGACCATGTTGGTCTGTACGCCACGTTTTTCGATACACAGAGTGATGACGCTGCCCAGATATTCCTGTGGCATCAGCATATGACATTCAGCGATTGGCTCACGCAGTTCAGCAATGTTATTCAGTGCTGGCAGCTTAGATGGGCTATCAACATAAATTGTTTCGCCGCTGGTGGTTTCAACTTCGTAAACTACGGTTGGCGCTGTGGTAATCAGGTCAAGGTCGTATTCACGTTCCAGACGTTCCTGAATGATTTCCATGTGCAACAGACCAAGGAAGCCACAACGGAAGCCGAAGCCCAGTGCCGTTGAGCTTTCTGGCTCAAAGAACAAGGAGGCATCGTTCAGGCTCAATTTACCCAACGCATCACGGAAGTTTTCGTAATCGTCAGAGCTTACCGGGAACAGACCCGCATAAACCTGTGGTTTCACTTTTTTGAAACCTGGCAGCGCTTTATCTGCTGGGTTACGCGAAAGGGTCAGGGTATCGCCAACCGGTGCGCCGAGAATGTCTTTGATCGCACAAACCAACCAGCCAACTTCACCACAACCCAGTACATCGCGATCAACACGTTTTGGCGTGAAGATACCCAAACGGTCAGCGTTATAGACCTGGCCGGTGCTCATAACTTTGATTTTGTCGCCTTTTCTCATGGTACCGTTTTTGATACGAACCAGAGAAACAACGCCGAGGTAGTTATCGAACCAGGAATCGATGATCAGTGCCTGTAATGGCGCATCTGGATCACCTTCTGGGCCCGGGATATCACGCACCAGACGTTCAAGTACATCTGTTACGCCAAAGCCGGTTTTAGCCGAGCAGCGCACCGCATCAGCGGCATCAATGCCAACAATATCTTCAATTTCCTGCGCAGCGCGTTCAGGATCGGCAGCTGGCAAGTCAATTTTGTTCAGAACTGGAACCACTTCCAGATCCATTTCCATGGCGGTATAGCAGTTTGCCAGGGTCTGAGCTTCTACGCCCTGACCAGCATCGACCACCAGCAGCGCACCTTCGCAGGCTGCCAGAGAACGGGAAACTTCATAAGAGAAGTCAACGTGGCCTGGGGTGTCGATGAAATTCAGATGATAGGTTTCGCCATCTGATGCTTTGTAATCCAACGTTACGCTTTGCGCTTTGATGGTAATACCACGTTCACGCTCCAGATCCATGGAGTCAAGAACCTGAGCTTCCATTTCACGGTCAGACAAGCCGCCGCAAATTTGGATAATACGGTCAGACAGCGTCGATTTGCCGTGGTCGATGTGGGCAATAATAGAAAAGTTACGTATATTCTTCATAGTTAGAGGTTTTTATGCCTTACAAATCCGGGAAAGCTCGGCGCAATGCGCTGTACAGAGCGTGATGTCAATGGCTGTCTTTTGCCTGAAACGCCGCATTCTACACTACAACGAGAAAGCGAGGAAACAGGTCATCATGCAAGCGTAGCTGAGAGATGAAAGACCTATAGAAAGTGTGTCTAACAGATTGCGGATATCGGAGACTCTACTGGCTATCCGCAGGAGTCGTCGTTTCGACTCTAAGAACATTTGGTGGTAGTGCGACACTGAGAATAACAGGTTGCCAGGTTTCACGGCGGCTGAGCTTTAATGAGAACCCGCGCGCGATCAGAAAACCGCCCACGCCGCCCAGAACAGCACCGCAAATCGCCGCAAGGTTGGTACCAAACAGCGCCTGAAACACTCCCGAAACCAGAAATAAGCCCAGCAATGGGGACATATAAACCAGCAACGCAGAACCTATCAGGCTGCCTTCAGCAATACCCAATTCGACTTTTTGCCCCGCCACCAGCGGCGTATCGCAAGCAACAGACAAGGTGTGGCTGGTTTGTGGGCCGAGTTTGTTGAGAATGCGGCTGCCGCAGCCTGCGCGTGAAGCACAGCTACTGCATGACGCTTTTACGTCACAGCTTAACAGTGCTTCACCTTTTTGCCAGGAGATAACGGTAGCCCACTCCTTGATCATTGCGCAGTCCTGAATTTGATACTGTCAGCAATACGTTTCGCTGTTTGTGGCGGAAGCTCACCGACGATCGTAATTTCAGTTTTATCCCGAACTTCAGAACTCACCGTGCGGCGCCCGGTGCGCAGTAGCTGATCGGTGCTATTGCTGGCTGCACGGCTAATGTTGACCGAGAAGCTGAACAGACCATCAGAATACAGGCGAGATTCGATAGGAACATCAACAGTCGGCAATGGACGACGGCTGCTGGAGACCTCACTAAAACCTTGCGGCAACCAGGTCGGTGCCCAGGCAAAATTGATTTTTTCAGCACCCGGCACTGACAGCAATGGCGGTAAATTCGCCTTCGCCAGGCTTTGCATCATGCCGTTGGCTTCTTTGCTGACGTTGAAGGAAATAACGCGGAATTGCTCCAGCGTTTCACCATCACGGTCCAGCAAATCAACACGCATAGGTAATTTGGTTTCCGAGTCCAACCACACCATATAGCTGTAACGCGTGCCATCTCGTGCCACGACTCGGATTACTTCGCAAAGCCTGTCGGCAATACGAGTGCGTCCGACTGAGATAAAGTCGTAATAAGGTGTTAAGCGTTTGAAATCGGTGTAGACGATTGAAGGAAGCGAGTCAACAATGTAATCACCAGTGAGCGTAAACGGCTCAAGCCCTGGTTCAAAATAGCTGATTTCACTGCCACGCTGGACAACTTCTCGGCGTGGGCCATCCATCTGAAGCAATTGCGCAAGTGGACGATTATCAAGTCTTGCATGGCGATAGCGTAAGGACTCTATCCCTTGCTTATTAATACTGATAAATGCCAACTCATAATTGAGTGACTGACTCGCCTGGTTCATTTGCTGCAACAACGCCCCGGACGAAACTGTGTCCGCCGAGGCATTTGAGCTGAACAACAGGCTGCTTGTCATAAGAGACAGTGCATACCAAAGTTGCTTCATTACTGCGATTGAGTTCCTAACGTTTGGTTTCCTGGCACTTGTACCGCAGCTTGCTGGGTTTGTGCCTGTTCAAACTGGAGTTGCTCGGCGTGTAAACGACGCTGCAATTCGTAATCTTGCAGCATAGCATTGATACGTCGACGTTGTTCCTGTACCTGCTGCTGACCAGTACTTGCAGTGCTGTCAGACGGAACACCCAAGCTTACCGGGCTCGCTTTACCCATCATCGGTAAAGTGTTGAACACAGGAGCTTCAGGCTGCGCAGGATTGTCAGATTGGCCATTATATTGCTGCACACCAACGATTACCGCAAGCGATACGCATGCTGCAACACCCACTTGGGTAAGCTGGCTGGCCCACGGACGTACCTTTTTCCAGAACGACATTTTCTGCCATTGCTGAGGTTCAGGCTGCTGTTCAGTAATAAGTGGCGTGACATGACGCACTGGTTCATTTTCGATTGCCGCCATAACATTGGCTGCAATATCAAAATGAAGCAATTCACTGGTATCGCCGCGCATAGTATCGCGGATTAGGTGGTAGCTCTCCCAGCTTTGCTGCAATGATTTGTCTTGTGACAAGACACTTAGCAGTTCGCTATCCAGAGTTTCCCCATCCATTAAAGCGGAAAGCTGTTCTTTCTGCATGCCTAATTACCCTTCCAGTAACCCGCTATCGTCAACGCCTGATAAGCGGTTGAACTTTATTATCAATAGCTTCCCGCGCACGGAAAATACGAGAACGTACTGTCCCTACTGGGCAATCCATGATGGCGGCTATTTCTTCATAGCTCAAACCATCCAACTCCCGCAACGTAATTGCCATGCGTAAATCTTCCGGGAGTGACTCAATAGTACGGAAAACTATTTGTCTCAGTTCTTCAGACAACATTAAGTTCTCAGGGTTCGAAATTTCTTTCAATGCACTGCCACTTTCGTAGTTTTCCGCATCAATTGCGTCCACATCGCTTGATGGAGGACGACGACCCTGAGCAACCAGATAATTTTTTGCCGTGTTGACCGCGATGCGGTACAACCATGTATAAAACGCACTATCGCCACGGAATGAATCCAGTGCGCGATAAGCTTTGATAAAAGACTCCTGCACCACGTCAGGAACATCTCCTGAAGGTACATATCGGGAAACCAGACTCGCCACTTTATGCTGATAGCGAACCACCAGTAAATTAAATGACGTCTTGTCTCCCTTCTGGACCCGTTCGACGAGGACCTGATCCGTTAACTGCTCACTCATCCGAGGTAATGTCTCCCCAAACCTATTTCCACGCGTAATTGAAAAGCCACCCGAACTCTGCATAAATGAGCAAGTTCACGGTTGGAGCACTCGATTTGAGCAAAGTTCCATTACGCCGTTGTTTTCCTGATCTGTCCCACGAATTATCTCTTCTTGATTATAAGTTTCATGGCACAAATGGTGGCACCTTTTTTGTCCGAAAAGGCGATCGCTAGATTCATGCAGAGTATCGCATGAATGATGATTTTTCATTAGAAAATCTGCCACTAACAGTGAACTGGCACGAAAAAGTGCTTAAAGACACTATTATTCGGATGAAACTGAGCTTTGGCTTACTTTTGTTTAGTTCATATAACACCAGTTTAAAAAAAGCGTGTTACAGCCCACATCGGGTGATATGCTGGCCTGACCTTTGTTTAGTAAATTAAACACGATGAACGCAAATTCCGAACTCGCTTGTGATGTATTAATCGTTGGTAGCGGAGCTGCTGGCCTCTCTCTAGCCTTACGGCTTGCCGAAAACTGCAAAGTTATTGTTCTGAGTAAAGGGCCAATTAATGAAGGCTCAACGTTTTATGCTCAGGGTGGCATTGCCGCGGTGTTTGATGAAACGGATAGCATCGATTCACATGTCGAAGATACGCTGATTGCAGGCGCCGGAATTTGCGATCGAGATGCGGTGGAGTTTGTCGCCAGTAACGCACGCCATTGCGTGCAATGGTTAATCGATCAAGGTGTGTTGTTTGACACTGAGATCCAGGCTAATGGCGCGGAAAGCTATCATTTAACTCGCGAAGGTGGGCATAGCCATCGCCGTATTCTCCATGCTGCAGACGCCACTGGCAAAGAAGTTGAAACCACACTAGTCGGCAAAGCACTGAGCCATCCAAATATTCGTGTTATCGAGCGTAGTAACGCCGTCGATCTTATTGTTTCAGACAAGATCGGTCTGCCTGGCACGCGACGTGTCGTGGGGGCCTGGATCTGGAACCGTAATCGCGAGAAAGTGGAAACTTGCCGTGCGAAAGCCGTGGTTTTAGCCACTGGCGGCGCGTCGAAGGTTTATCAGTACACGACTAATCCAGATATTTCTTCAGGTGATGGCATTGCCATGGCGTGGCGTGCAGGTTGCCGCGTTGCCAATCTGGAATTTAATCAGTTCCATCCAACAGCCCTCTTCCATCCTCAGGCTCGTAATTTCCTGCTAACCGAAGCATTGCGCGGTGAAGGTGCTTACCTCAAGCGCCCAGATGGCAGTCGCTTTATGCCAGATTTTGATGAGCGTGGCGAACTGGCTCCGCGTGATATCGTCGCTCGTGCCATCGACCATGAAATGAAACGTCTGGGTGCCGATTGCATGTATCTGGATATTAGCCACAAGCCCGAAGAGTTTGTGCGCCACCATTTCCCAACGATTTACGAAAAGTTGATGGGGTTGGGTATCGATCTGACTAAAGAACCAGTACCTGTGGTGCCCGCTGCCCATTACACCTGTGGCGGTGTGATGGTTGATGAAAATGGCCGTACTGACGTTGATGGGCTATACGCTATTGGCGAAGTGACTTATACCGGTCTGCATGGTGCAAACCGTATGGCGTCGAACTCGTTGTTAGAATGCCTGGTTTATGGCTGGTCTGCTGCAGAAGATATTATGAAGCGTATGCCATACGCGCGTATTTCCAGATCATTACCTGACTGGGATGACAGCCGGGTCGATAATCCTGATGAGCAGGTCGTTATCCAGCATAACTGGCATGAACTGCGTTTATTTATGTGGGATTACGTCGGTATTGTGCGTTCCACGCGCCGACTGGAGCGAGCATTGCGCAGAATTACCATGTTGCAGCAGGAAATTGACGAGTACTATGCCAACTTCCGCGTGTCGAACAATTTACTGGAACTGCGCAACCTTGTGCAGGTTGCCGAGTTAATTGTGCGCTGTGCCATGATGCGTAAAGAAAGCCGGGGTTTGCACTACACGCTGGACTACCCGGATTTGGCTGAAAATTCTGGGCCAAGCATTCTTTCACCGCTTTACATAAACAAATAGAAGTCCTGGGTCAGGCCACAGTAACCTTCGGAATAGTGTTGGTCTGGCCCACGAATCGTCAAACGCTCGGTAAAATACTCACCATCAGTTGGTGACAGTGCCAACATCACACGATGCGGCAAGCGAGTTTCATTATCTGCGATATCCGTACGGTAACGTACAAACCATCCCTGTGTTTTTGCCAGTTCACAAAAAGCCGTTCCCGACGTTTCAGGCATGATCACACAGAAAAAACCATCTTCAGTGATCAACTGTGCGGCACTACTCAACAACGCGTTATGATCAAGCGTTGTGGTATAGCGAGCCTGAGCGCGCTCCGGCGAAGCACAATCACTGCCCTGGGAAAAAAATGGCGGGTTGCTGACGATTAACGAGTAACGTTGCGTGGCTTGTTGCGCCCATTCACGAATATCAGCGCAATGAACTGAGATACGCGAAGACCACTTGCACCCTGCGGCGTTTTCCGCAGCTTGCTCAGCGGCAACAGGATCAAGTTCTACTGCATCGATCGTGACATTGTCAGGCGTGCGCTGCGCTAGCATTAATGCCAGCAAGCCGCTTCCAGTGCCAATATCCAACACGTTTTTCACATTTGCTACGGGTACCCATGCGCCCAGCAATGTGCCATCGGTACCGACTTTCATTGCGCATCGATCGTGCGCTACAAAGAACTGTTTGAAGGTGAATCCATCACGACGCAATACTGCTTTTTGACTGCACATCTTAGCTACCCTGTAGAGAAACGGGTGTAGCATAGGGGAAAGTCGCTGCCAGGAAAAGCATCAGTTATCCACACAAACAGATGAAGATCGCAGCCATAACGTCTATAATCGGCGCCCTACATAGAGGAAGACCATGACTGTAACCACTTTTTCCGAACTGGAACTTGACGAGAGCTTGTTGCTCGCGCTCCAGGACAAGGGCTTTACCCGCCCGACAGCTATTCAGGCTGCCGCCATTCCACCTGCACTTGAAGGGCGTGATGTCCTTGGTTCCGCACCAACCGGTACCGGTAAAACAGCCGCTTATTTGCTGCCTGTGTTACAGCATTTGGTCGATTTCCCGCGTAAGAAGTCTGGACCACCACGTATTTTGATTGTCACGCCAACACGTGAACTGGCAATGCAAGTAGCCGATCATGCTCGTGAACTGGCAAAACATACCCATCTTGATATCGCAACCATCACGGGTGGCGTGGCATATATGAACCACGCTGAAGTGTTCAGCGAAAACCAGGACATCGTTGTTGCAACAACGGGTCGCCTGCTGCAATACATCAAAGAAGAAAACTTTGATTGCCGTGCAGTAGAGACACTGATTCTTGATGAAGCCGATCGCATGTTGGATCTGGGCTTTGCGCAGGATATTGAAACCATTGCTGCTGAAACTCGCTGGCGCAAACAAACCATGCTGTTCTCTGCAACGCTGGAAGGCGATGCGATTAAGAATTTCGCAGAACGTTTGTTAGAAGATCCAGTTGAAGTTTCCGCGACATCATCAACACGCGAGCGCAAGAAAATCCACCAGTGGTACTACCGCGCCGACAACGTTGAGCACAAAACTGCACTGCTGGTGCATTTGCTGAAACAGCCGGATACCACCCGTTCGATCGTTTTTGTTCGCAAACGTGACCGTGTGCATGAGCTGGTTGCCTGGCTGCGTGAAGCGGGTATCAACACCTGCTACCTCGAAGGCGAAATGGTGCAGATGAAGCGTACCGAAGCTATCAAGCGTTTGACTGATGGCCGCGTGAACGTATTGATCGCTACAGATGTTGCCGCACGTGGTATTGATATTCCAGAAGTCAGCCATGTCTTCAACTTTGATATGCCGCGTACAGCCGATACTTACCTGCACCGTATTGGGCGTACAGGCCGTGCTGGCCTCAAAGGAATCGCTATTTCTCTGGTTGAAGCGCATGACCATTTGCTACTTGGCAAAGTGACGCGTTACATGAAAGAACCCATGAAATCGCGCATAATTGAAGAGCTGCGCCCAACGACCCGTGCACCAAGTGAGAAGCTCACTGGTAAGCCGTCGAAGAAAGTGCTCGCTAAGCGTGAAGAAAAGAAAAAAGACGATAAAGAAAAGCCGCGTGTGAAGGTCCGTCTACGCGATAAAAAGAATGTCGGTAAGCGCCGTAAACCAAGCAGTGCGAAAACCGAATCCGCTGAATAATTCGTCAGAAGCTATAGAAACCGTCTCCCAGGAGGCGGTTTTTTTATGATTTGAGTTAGAGTTTTAACCGTTCCGTTACATTCTTGAACCAGAACCATAAAAAAAGCCGGTGCAACTGCCACCGGCTTTTTAAATATTTTAAGAATTACAGGCTTGCAGTGAAAGTACGAGCAATAACGTCACGCTGTTGTTCTGGAGTCAGTGAGTTGAAACGTACCGCATAGCCAGACACACGAATGGTCAACTGTGGGTATTTTTCTGGGTGCTTAACAGCATCTTCCAGAGTTTCACGACGCAGAACGTTCACATTCAGATGCTGGCCACCTTCTACACGAACTTCAGGTTTTGCTTCCACGCCGATTTCGCGATATTCGAACTCACCCAATTTGCTCACTGCGACAACTTCGTCTTCTGCAAAATCAGCTTTAGCACATACACAACGCGCTTCACCTTTTTCGCTGTCTAACAGCCAGATAGAGTTCAAGAGTGAATCATTTGCAGCTTTAGTAATTTGGATACCAGTAATCATTTTATTTCTCCCTTTGGGCTAATTTTGTGATTCTATTTCGGGCCATAAACTGGCTCATTGGTAAAACCATTGTTGCGTTACTGATCTTTATACTAGCCAAACCAGCTTCAAACCTTGATTTAAATCAATTAAATCCATGCCATCAATGTGCCTATGATATCATTTATTTGTTTTACATCAACTTAGCGAGGCTCGTGAAAATTAAAAATTATGTAAATTTTCAACTTTTTTTAAGTTTATGGCGCTTCCGTTGCTGATTCATTTCCTTAGAAGAAAGAAGCCGTTAAGCTAGTCGCATTACGAATCGCAGGAGAGCGAGATGACTACCCCCCTCACCTGGCACGATGTGCTAGCGCAAGAAAAGCAACAACCCTACTTCACGAATACTCTGGCAACCGTTGCTGAACGACGTGCTGCAGGGGTGACGGTTTATCCACCTCAGAAAGACGTCTTCAATGCCTTCCGATTTACTGAGTTGGCTGATGTGAAAGTCGTGATTCTTGGGCAAGATCCTTACCATGGTCCTGGGCAAGCGCATGGCCTGGCTTTTTCTGTTCTGCCGGGGGTTGCTGTGCCACCCTCTTTAAAGAATATGTACAAAGAGTTGCAGAGCGACATTGCTGATTTTGTGCAACCAAACCATGGTTATCTCGAAAGCTGGGCGCGTCAGGGCGTGCTTTTACTCAACACGGTATTAACCGTCGAGGCGGGTAATGCGCATTCGCATGCGAAATTAGGCTGGGAAACATTCACAGATAAGGTGATTGCGCTGATTAACGAACACTGCGAAGGCGTCGTCTTTTTACTGTGGGGGTCACATGCACAGAAGAAAGGCAGCTTTATTGACCGGAACCGCCACTATGTATTACAAGCCCCTCATCCGTCACCTTTGTCGGCACACCGTGGTTTTCTGGGGTGCGGCCACTTCTCGAAAACCAATCAATATCTGATGGAACATAACCAGCCAGCAATAAACTGGACGCCGGTATTACCAGATTAAACAGACAAAAAAGCCAGCTTTCGCTGGCTTTTCAAATCAGTCATTAACAATGCATTACGCTTTGTTTTGACGCCACCACTCAGACAGCAACACACCGGTTGCCACTGATACGTTCAGACTTTCAACGTTACCAGTACCTGTGATAGCAACGCTCATGTCAGCATTTTCAAAGGTTGCGTCAGACACACCTTCGCGTTCCTGACCTAACACCAAAACCATTTTCTTCGGCAGCTCAGCTTTGAAAAGCGGAGTCCCTTTGTGGCTTGATGTTGTGACTATCGCGTAACCGGCTTTACGGAACTGCTCCAGACCTTCTTCGAAAGTCTCGCCGCTGATAGCTTCAACATGCTCTGCACCGCCTTCGGCAGTACGAACTGCAGCGCCAGACTCCAGCATTGCTGCATCTTCCACCAACAAGCCTTTCACACCAAAGTGTGCACAGCTGCGCATAATGCCGCCGAGGTTGTGCGGGTTAGCAACGTTTTCCAACGCCAGTACACAATCTTCTTCGCCAGCTTTAGATAACCAGCTGTCAACAGTAATGCCGCGACGCTTTTTAATGATAAAGCAAACGCCACCGTGGTGTTCTGTACCGGATGCTTTTACCAACTCCGCATCATCTACCACATGGTAGGCTTTACGGTTTGCAGCCATCCAACGTAATGCTTCTTTGAAACGCGGTGTCACGCTCTGGATAAACCAGGCGCGTACGATGCAATCAGGGCGGCTAAGGAACAGAGCCTGACATGCGTTCTCACCGTAAACACGTGTTTCTTCCGCACGTTGGCGGCGAATGATTTCAGGGTCAACAATAGGTCTGCCATTGGCACCCATTTGCTCGCCTGCATCAGACACTTCTTCTCTTGGCGGTCGTGAAACCGTGCGCCATGGATTATCACCACGATCTTCACGATCGTCACTACGATTCCGCTCGCGCCCTGCGCCAGGTTTATCATCGCGACGTGGACCACGACGGCCCTCACCCCGTGACGGTGCTGCTGGACGCCCACCGCCTTTACCTGTGCGCGGGTTTTGGCTGCGTTTTTCGCTGTCATCGTCACCGCGGACATACATCACTTTGACCTTGCCGCTTTTACCTTTAAATTCGTCGTTCATGCTTTTCTCCACCTGGCTGAGCGCGTGGCGCGCAGATTACCCGATGTGGCACTGGTTAGCCATTAACTTTGGTCAAAAGCCGGCAACTATTGTAGCCATCGAATAAATCACTTGGCTGGCACTCGACTAATCGCCAATAATATTTAACATATGAGAAACATCATCTGTGATTTTCGTCATTTTTGGACAACACATCCTTTAGAGGTTAGTTATGAATACCGTTTGTGCCGCCTGCCAGGCAATTAATCGCATCCCCGATGAGCGTATTGATGACGGTGCTAAATGCGGCCGTTGTGGTCATGAACTGTTCGATGGTGAGGTTATTAATGCCACCAGCGAAACCCTGGATAAATTGCTGCAAGACGACTTACCGGTAGTTGTAGATTTCTGGGCGCCATGGTGCGGCCCTTGCGTCAACTTCGCGCCAATCTTCGAAGACGTAGCCGAAGAACGCAGTGGCAAAGTACGTTTCGTTAAAGTTAATACCGAAGCGGAGCCTGCACTTAGCGCACGTTTTCGTATCCGCAGCATTCCGACCATTATGGTTTTCAAAAAAGGTGAGATGGTCGACATGCTAAACGGAGCAATGCCGAAAGCACCATTTGATAGCTGGCTGAACGAAAATCTCTAAGTTCACAGGTACGTTTCTTTGTACCCGTGAACTTCATCTACGTTAGAATGGCGTTTTTAAGCTTGTTTATCTGATGACTGAAAACGCCGTCTTACGTCTTCGTGCCGAACGCCTGGCGCGTGCAACTCGCCCATTTCTTGCTCGTGGTAACCGCATCCGCCGTTGCCAGCGCTGCCTGCTGCCGCTAAAACAATGCCTGTGCGAAACACTACAGCCACAGAATGCACGAAGCCGTTTCTGCCTGGTTATGTTTGACACAGAGCCAATGAAGCCGAGTAATACCGGGCGACTTATTGCAGATATTTTGCCAGACACTGAAGCATTCCAGTGGTCACGAACAGAACCACCACAGGCACTGCTCGATTTAGTCAGCTCCCCAGATTACCAACCAATGGTTGTGTTCCCTGCATCTTATGCAAGCATTGAGCGAGAAGTCCTGACTACGCCTCCAAAAAGTGGCAAACCACCACTTTTTATCATGCTCGATGGCACATGGACTGAAGCCCGTAAGATGTTCCGCAAGAGCCCATATCTGGATAATCTGCCGGTCATTTCTGTGGATTTGAGTATTGTTTCTGCCTACCGACTGCGTGAAGCCCATGCCGATGGACAATACTGCACCGCCGAAGTTGCTGCAGCGTTGCTCGCACTTGCAGACGATGAGCACGCAGCCGTCGGGCTGACAGAGCATTTTACGTTGTTCCGTGAACGATATCTGGCAGGTAAACCTCATCATCAATCCAGTGTCACAGCAGCGGAGCCAGAAAGCGTTTAAACTCACTGGGTTAATTCTCAGGGGAGAGAACAATGAGTCAACGTGGGCTGGAGGCGCTACTGCGCCCCAAATCAATCGCTGTTGTCGGAGCTTCTGCAAAAACAGATCGGGCCGGTTATTTAATGATGCGCAATCTGTTGGCCGGAGGCTTTAATGGCCCGGTAATGCCAGTGACACCAACCCATAAAGCGGTGTGTGGTGTTCTTGCCTGGCCAGATATCGCAAGCCTCCCCTTCCCCCCTGACCTTGCGGTAATTTGCACTCATTCGAAACGTAACCCGGAATTACTGCAATCACTGGGAGAAAAAGGGTGTAAAGCCTGCATTATTCTCTCCGCTCCACCAGAACAACTTCCCGAATTATTAGCTTGTGCTAATCAATGGCAGATGCGTTTGCTCGGTCCAAATAGCCTGGGTTTACTTGCTCCGTGGCAAGGCCTTAATGCGAGTTTCTCACCCGTTCCGATTCAGAAGGGCAAGTTGGCATTCATCTCGCAATCTGCAGCGGTGTCCAACACCATTCTTGACTGGGCTCAACAACGAGAAATGGGATTCTCTTGGTTTATTGCGCTGGGTGACAGTCTGGATATTGATGTTGATGAGCTGCTGGATTATCTGGCTCGCGATACCAAAACCAGTGCGATTTTGCTTTATCTCGAACACCTGAGCGATGCGCGACGTTTTGTCTCGGCGGCACGAAGTGCTTCACGTAACAAACCCATTCTGGTGATTAAAAGCGGAAGAAGTGGCAAAGCCCAGGAGTTGCTCAAAACACATATTGGGCTTGATGCAGCGTGGGACGCAGCCATTCAACGAGCCGGTTTATTGCGCGTTCAAGACACTCATGAACTCTTTTCAGCTGTAGAAACGTTAAGCCACATGCGCCCACTGCGCGGTGAACGCTTAATGATTATCAGTAATGGTGCGGCGCCCGCGGCACTAGCGCTGGACGAATTATGGTTACGCAACGGTAAACTTGCGACCCTGAGTGACGAAATCCTCGGTAAGCTAAAAAGTGTGTTGCCAATCAGTGTTGAAACTGGAAACCCGCTTGATTTACGCGACGATGCGACACCTGAGCGCTATCTCCGGGCAGTGGAAACCCTGCTTGATAGCCAGGACTTTGACGCATTAATGATTATTCATGCCCCGAGTGCAGCAGCCCCGGGAACCGAAAGTGCCACGGCCTTAATTGAGTTAATACACCGTCATCCGCGTAGCAAATATATAACTTTGATCACCAACTGGTGTGGCGAGTATTCCTCGCAGGAATCCAGGCGATTATTCAGCGACGCAAGCATTCCCACTTACCGTACCCCTGAAGGTGCAGTCACCGCCTTTATGCACATGGTGGAATATCGCAGAAATCAGAAACAACTGCGTGAAACCCCAGCGTTACCCGCCAATTTGAAAGCCAATGCCAGCGATGCCCATCTTCTTATCCAGCAAGCATTAAGCGAAGGTGCAACGTCGCTCGATACACACGAAGTACGTCCGATTTTGCAGGCTTATGGGTTGAATACGCTACCCACCTGGATTGCCGGTGACAGTGCAGAAGCAGTGCATATTGCCGAACAAATAGGTTATCCGGTCGCGCTGAAGCTACGCTCCCCAGATATTCCGCATAAATCTGAAGTTCAGGGGGTAATGCTGTATCTAAGAACCGCCGCTGAGGTTCAGCAAGCCGCTGATGCAATTATTGACCGCGTGAAAATGGCGTGGCCGCAAGCTCGTATCCATGGGCTATTGGTACAAAGTATGGCTAACCGTGCTGGCGCTCAGGAGCTCCGAATCGTGGTTGAGCACGATCCGGTGTTTGGCCCGCTGATTATGTTGGGCGAAGGTGGTGTTGAGTGGCGTCCGGACCAGCAGGCGGTTGTGGCTCTTCCTCCACTCAATATGAACCTCGCCCGCTACCTTGTTATTCAGGCGATCAAAAGCGGCAAAATCCGTGGACGCAGTGCATTACGCCCGCTGGATGTGCCAGGTATTAGTCAGATCCTGGTTCAGGTTTCAAACTTAATCGTTGATTGCCCGGAGATTCGTCGCCTGGATATTCACCCACTATTGGCTTCAGGCAATGAGTTCACGCTTCTGGATGTCACTTTGCAACTCGATAAGTTTGAGGGGGATCCGGAAAGCCGCCTTGCAATACGCCCATATCCGTACCAGCTGGAAGAAAGCATCACTCTCAAGAATGGCGAACAATGTCTGTTCCGCCCGATCCTCCCG
>Ga0207696_1000456_pt1 | contig 35722 bp, 39 predicted proteins | sample KBSS54metaG_FD_184403 | JGI IMG/M metagenome (GOLD analysis project Ga0207696, IMG submission 184403) | Switchgrass rhizosphere microbial communities from Kellogg Biological Station, Michigan, USA - KBS S5-4 metaG (SPAdes) (version 2) | ecosystem: Host-associated > Plants > Roots > Rhizosphere >...
CCAACGCCCCAGGAGAAAACAATATGACTCTGCGTAAATTCGCAGGGCTCGGAGCCCTGTTGTCCATCGTAATGCCAAGCCTGGCCATGGCGGCAGACGAAGTGGCTGCTCCAGTCCTCAACTCCGGTGACACCGCCTGGATGCTCACATCCACCGCGCTGGTGCTGTTCATGACCATTCCAGGCCTGGCGCTGTTCTACGGCGGCATGGTGCGCTCCAAAAATATTCTGTCGGTGATGATGCAGTGCTTCGCCATCACCGGCCTGATCAGCATCCTGTGGGTTGTCTACGGCTATAGCATCGCGTTCGATACCACCGGTATGGAACAGGGTGTGGTCAACTTCAACTCCTTCTTCGGCGGCATGGGCAAGGCGTTCCTGGCGGGTGTGACCCCGGCCAGCATCACCGGGCCGGCTGCGCTGTTCCCGGAAGCCGTGTTCATCACCTTCCAGATGACCTTCGCCATCATCACCCCGGCGCTGATCGTCGGTGCGTTCGCCGAACGCATGAAGTTCTCCGCCATGCTGATCTTCATGGCTATCTGGTTCACTCTGGTCTATGCGCCAATCGCCCACATGGTGTGGAGCGGCAACGGTGGCCTGCTGTGGGACTGGGGCGTGCTGGACTTCGCCGGCGGCACCGTGGTGCATATCAATGCCGGTGTCGCTGGCCTGGTGGCGTGCATCGTGCTCGGCAAGCGTAAAGGCTTCCCGACCACTCCAATGGCGCCTCACAACCTGGGTTACACCCTGGTGGGTGCGGCCATGCTGTGGGTCGGCTGGTTCGGCTTCAACGCCGGCTCTGCGGCTGCGGCCAACGGCACCGCCGGCATGGCGATGCTGGTGACTCAGATTGCTACCGCTGCTGCAGCCCTGGGCTGGATGTTCGCCGAGTGGATCACTCACGGTAAGCCAAGCGCACTGGGCATCGCCTCGGGTGTAGTGGCTGGTCTGGTCGCCGTTACGCCGGCCGCCGGTACTGTTGGTCCGATGGGCGCCCTGGTGATCGGCCTGGTGGCCGGTGTGATCTGCTTCTTCTGCGCCACCAGCCTCAAGCGCAAGCTGGGCTACGACGACTCCCTGGACGCATTCGGCGTGCACGGTATCGGCGGTATCGTCGGTGCGATCCTCACCGGTGTGTTTGCAGCCCCTGCATTGGGCGGGTTCGGCACCGTGACTGACATCGCAGCTCAAGTCTGGATCCAGTGCAAAGGTGTCGGCTTCACCGTGATCTATACCGCCATCGTCACCTTCATCATCCTCAAGGTGCTGGACGCGGTCATGGGCCTGCGGGTTACCGAAGAGGAAGAGGCTGTCGGCCTCGACCTGGCGCAACACAACGAACGCGGCTACAACCTGTAAGTACGCGAAAAAAAGATGCCCGGCTTGCCGGGCATTTTTTTGCCTGGCGTTTGTCAGTCATAACAAGCTGTGCCGGTTTTTGCGCAGAGTTTGTCATGCACTTTCCGGCGTGCGAATGTCTTACAGGCATGTAGGCGTATTCGGCACTTTGTTTTTTCCCAGAGCGCGCTAGAATGCGCGCCGATGGGCGGAGAACTGTATGTGGCAACAGACCCTGATTACCCTGCGGGCCAAGCCCCGGGGCTTTCACCTGGTGACTGACGAGTTGCTTGCCGGCTTGCCTGAACTGAAGGCCTGCCGCGTGGGCCTGTTGCACCTGTGGCTGCAGCACACCTCGGCCTCGTTGACCGTCAACGAGAATGCCGATCCGGCGGTTCGTCGTGACTTCGAGCGTTTTTTCAACTCGCTGGTGCCGCAAGGCCGCGCCGGGTTCGAACACAACGACGAAGGTCCGGATGATCTGCCGGCGCACTTCAAGGCCAGTCTCCTGGGCTGCCAGCTGAGTTTGCCGGTCAAGGCCGGCCGCTTGGCGATGGGGACCTGGCAAGGTGTTTATCTGGGCGAGCACCGTGATCATGGCGGTGCTCGTAAAGTCCTCGCCACCTTGCACGGTGATGGGGCATAAGCCACTGGTTATCCGGTGGATGTTGATTTTTTCCCGGTGACCTCGACAGAGGATGAAGCTGGGCTATAACTAATCTGCTTTTCGCAAGTCATGAGGTAGAACATGAGCGACGATGATCTGGAAAACGACGACCTCGAAGTAGGTGACGACGACGAGGCCGAAGATAATCTTGATGCGGCAGCCGTTGATGACGTTGCCGACGAGGCCGATGACGGTGGTGGCGATGACGCGGCTCCCAAGGCCAAAGGCAAAGCCAAGGCTGCTGTTTCGGTAGACGAATTGCCGAGCGTTGAGGCCAAGAACAAAGAGCGCGATGCCCTGGCCCGTGCGATGGAAGAGTTTCTTGCCAAAGGCGGCAAAGTGGTCGAAGTCGAGCCCAATGTGGTTGCAGACCCGCCCAAGAAGCCGGATAACAAGTACGGCAGCCGACCTATCTAAGGTCAGCCTCCTGCTTGTAAGAAAAAGCCCGCCGTCGCTGCGGGTTTTTTCATGCCTGTAATAACCGGCTACAGGTCACCCCAATCAAGTGTGGGAGGGGGCTTGCTCCCGATTACAGTAGGTCAGGCAATACATCGGGAGACTGATACGCCGCTATCGGGAGCAAGCCCCTCCCGCATTTTTCTCACCCGTATTACTGCCAGCTACGAAGTAACGCCGGCAACTCCGTCAGGCTGCGAATCTGTGCGTCCGGGAGTTTATCCCCTTCCCACACCTTGCCCGACGGGTTGAACCACACCGCCCGCAGCCCCGCCTGCTGGGCCCCGGCAATGTCGTCCCCGGGGTGGTCGCCAACATGCACCGCCGCACTGGCATCTACTCCGCCGCGCTGCAGCGCTTCCTGGAACAGCCGCGCATCCGGCTTGGCGATGCCAATATCTTCAGCGCGTAGCGCAAAGTGAAAGTAGTCCGCCAGGCCAACACGCTGCACATCGGCATTGCCATTGGTGATCACACCCAGCAGAAAGTGCTGGCGCAGCGCTTGCAGCATCGGCTCGGCCTCAGGGAAAGGCGTGAGCTGATGGCGGGCGTGAATGAACGCTTCGAAACACACATCGGCCATTTCCGTGGCCTCAGGCTGTGGATAACCGGCCTCTTCAAACGCATGTATCAACACCCGATGGCGCAGGATACTGATGCGGTGTTTGAGTTCGGGATGCCGTTGCAGCACCTGTTGGCGCAGGCTGGCGAAATGCTCCAGGGGCAGGTCGCCCACCTTGGCGGCATGGGTGGCCAGCCATTCGCGCATCGACGCTTCGGCGCTGATGATGACGGGTACGTTGTCCCAGAGCGTGTCGTCCAGGTCGAAGGTGATCAGCTTGATGCTCATGAGTCGCCGTCCTTGATGCGTTTGGCCCGTGGATGGGCGCTGTCGTAGACCGTTGCCAGGTGCTGGAAGTCCAGATGGGTATAGATCTGCGTGGTCTTGATGTCGGAGTGGCCAAGCAGTTCCTGCACGGCGCGCAGGTCCTGGGAGGATTCCAGCATATGGCTGGCAAAGGAGTGCCGCAGCATATGTGGATGCAGGTTCTGCCCCAACTCGCGCTCGCCGGCAGCCTTGACCCGTACCTGGATGGCGCGTGGCCCCAGGCGCCGCCCTTGCTGGCTGATAAACACCGCGTCGTCCACCGGGTTGGCCAGGGCGCGCAGCGGCAGCCATAGTTGCAGGGCTTCGCGGGCTTTCCTGCCTACCGGCAGCACCCGAGTCTTGCTGCCTTTGCCGAGCACTTGCACCAGGCCGTCGGCCAGGTCCAGTTGATCGAGGTTCAGGCCCGTCAGCTCCGATAGGCGCAGGCCTGAAGAGTAGAACAGTTCGAGGATCGCCTGGTCGCGATGGGCGAGGAAATCGTCCTCCACGGCGCCATCGAGCAATTGCAGGGCACGGTCGGTGTCCAGGGTCTTGGGCAGGCGTCGCTCGCCTTTCGGCGGGGCCAGGCCGTTGGCCGGGTCGTGGTCGCAGAGGCCTTCGCGATTGAGGTAGTGATAGAGACCGCGCACCGCCGACAGCAGTCGCGACAGGCTGCGCGAGGACTGGCCCGCCTGGTGCAGCCGTGCGATCAGGCTGCGCAGGCCCTGGATATCCAAGGCCTTCCAGCTGGTGACCTGCTGCTTTTCGCAATACGCCAGGACCTTGTTCAAGTCCCGTCGGTAAGCCTCCAGGGTATGGGGTGACACCTGGCGCTCGTTACGCAGGTGAGCGCAGTAAGCGTCCAGTTGCCGTTCCATGGCTAGCGCACCGCGCGCAGGGCGGTGGTGTGGCGCGGAAGGACGCGGCCCAGTACTTCGGCGATATAGGTGAGGAACAAAGTGCCCACCGAGCTCTTGTAGTGCGCGGGATCGCGGCTGGCAATGGCCAACACGCCGTGCAGGCCTTGATGGCTGAGGGCGACCACGGCGGTAGAGCCGATCTGCTTGCGCTGTTCGGCGCCGAACAGGAAGTCCAGCTCGTGCTCGCGCAGCGTGCCGCTGATGGTCTTGCCTTCGGAAAGCAGGCCACCAATCGCGGTTTGCGCGTCTCCGCCGCTGACCCAGCGACCCACCGGCATCGGGTTGTCGCTGAACAGGATCAGGCTGACAAACGGCACCTGGAAGTCCTGGCGCAGGCTGTCTTCCACGGCGATGACCGTTTCTTCCAGGCTGGTGGCGTCCATCAGGGTAAGAATCAGGCGGCGGGTTTTCTCGAACAGACGGTCGTTGTCGCGGGCGACATCCATCAGGTGCGAGAGCTTGTGGCGCATTTCGATATTGCGCTCGCGCAGGATCTTCATCTGTCGCTCCACCAACGACACGGTGTCGCCGCGCTGGTGGGGGATGCGCAGGGCCGGGAGCAGTTCTTCGTGTTCGACGAAGAAGTCCGGATTAGCCTCAAGGTACGCCGCGACGGCAGCGGCCTCCAGACTTTCGCTCGGGGTTGTTGCTTGTGCGGGTACTTGAGGCTTATCGGTCATTGGCTTGGCTCACTCATAGACGGACCTGTCCTTCGTATACGCGCGAGGCCGGCCCGGTCATCATCACCGGGTGGCCAGGGCCTGCCCACTCGATGGACAGGCGTCCACCGGGCAGGTCGATCAACAGGGGCGAATCCATCCACCCCTGGCTGATCGCGGCCACGGCAGCGGCGCAAGCACCGGTACCGCAGGCCTGGGTTTCGCCGGCGCCGCGTTCCCACACACGCAATTGCGCGCGGGAACGGTCGATCACCTGCAGGAAACCCACATTGACCCGCGCCGGAAAACGCGGGTGGTGTTCGATCTTCGGCCCCAGTTCATGCACGGGGGCAGTGTTGATGTCGTTGACCCGCAGCACCGCATGGGGGTTGCCCATGGAGACGGCCGCCAGGTCGACGCTCTTGCCGTCGACATCCACGGCATAGCTGGTGGCCTGCTCGCTGGCCTGGAACGGAATATCCGCCGGCACCAGGCGTGGCGCGCCCATGTTGACGCTGATCTGGCCGTCGCTGCGGATATTCAGCTCGATCACGCCGCTCTTGGTCTCGACGCGAATCTGCCGCTTGGCGGTCAGGCGCTTGTCCAGCACAAAGCGTGCAAAACAGCGCGCGCCGTTGCCGCACTGTTCCACTTCGGAGCCATCGGAGTTGAAGATCCGATAACGGAAATCCACCTCCGGGTTGCTTGGCGCCTCGACGATCAGCAATTGGTCGAAGCCAATCCCGGTATGCCGGTCGCCCCACTGTTTAGCGTGCTTGGGCAGGATGTGCGCGTGCTGGCTGACCAGGTCGAGGACCATGAAATCATTGCCCAGCCCGTGCATCTTGGTAAAACGCAGCAGCATGGCTTACTCCGGCAGCAGGCTTTCGCCAGCATACAACTCGGCTACCGTCTCGCGGCGACGCACTTCAAACGCTTGATCACCGTCCACCAGCACCTCGGCGGTACGCCCGCGGGTGTTGTAGTTGGAACTCATGACAAACCCGTAGGCACCGGCCGAATGCACGGCCAGCAGGTCGCCTTCTTCCAGGGCCAGCTGACGATCCTTGGCCAGGAAGTCACCGGTCTCACAGATAGGGCCGACAATGTCGTACGCGCGGGCTTGGGTGTCACGAGGCGTCACGGCGGTGACGTTCATCCAGGCCTGGTACAGCGCCGGGCGGATCAGGTCGTTCATCGCCGCATCGACGATGGCGAAATCCTTGTGCTCGGTGTGCTTGAGGTACTCGACCTGGGTCAGCAGCACGCCGGCGTTGGCGACGATATAACGGCCCGGCTCGAACATCAGCGTCAGGTCGCGGCCTTCGATGCGCTCGCGCACCGCCTGGATATAGTCGGCGATCGCCGGTGGCTCTTCATCGCGATAACGCACGCCCACGCCACCACCGAGATCGATGTGGTGCAGGTAGATGCCGCATTCGCCCAGGCGGTCGATCAATGCCAGCAGGCGGTCGAGGGCATCCAGGAACGGCGGCAGTGTGGTCAGTTGCGAGCCGATATGGCAGTCGACACCCAGCACTTCCAGGTTCGGCAGCTGGGCGGCGCGGATGTACACGTCTTCGGCGTCGGCAATGGCGATGCCGAACTTGTTCTCTTTGAGACCGGTGGAAATGTACGGGTGGGTGCCGGCATCGACGTCCGGGTTGACGCGCAGGGAGATCGGCGCACGAACGCCCATCTCGGCCGCGACGACTTGCAGGCGCTCCAGCTCGTCGGTGGATTCGACGTTGAAGCAATGCACGCCGACTTCCAGGGCGCGGCGCATGTCTTCGCGGCTCTTGCCGACGCCGGAAAACACGATCTTGTCGGCCTGGCCGCCGGCGGCCAGGACCCGTTCCAGCTCGCCACGGGAGACGATGTCGAAACCGGCGCCCAGGCGCGCCAGGACATTCAGTACACCCAGGTTGGAGTTGGCCTTGACGGCGTAGCACACCAGGTGCGGCACGCCCTCGAGCGGGTCGGTGAACGAGCGGTACTGGGCTTCGATATGCGCACGGGAGTACACGTAGGTCGGGGTACCAAAGCGCTGGGCAATCGCGGACAACGCCACGCCTTCCGCGAACAGCTCGCCGTCCCGGTAGTTAAAAGCGTCCATGGAGTTCCCTTATTCGTAGGTGTCGTGCTTATGCGCTTTGGAGGGCTTTTGCGACGATTGCGCCTGTTCATTCGGGTCTTTGCTGTCATCGGGCAGGTACAGCGGGCCTTTTTGACCACAGGCACTAACGAGGCAAGCGACCGCGACGAGCGCAGCAAGGGAAGAGATCAGGCGCTTCATGGCGAAATCCTTGAATATGCATTAATTGCGCCCGAGTATACCGACCACCCGCCAGCTTGCCTATGCGCTGAAATACCCGTCCGGCGGGGGTTTGCCGAGATGGCAGGGAAGCGGACTACGCTGGTTGAGGATATTTCACGCCGTCAATCGCGTTGAAATCGGTATCCTTTGCAATCGGCGGGGCTCGCCCGTATCGTGCGGCGCTTGAGCAAAACCAGACACTTTTGAGGTTGCCACAATGAGTTTGACCGAAGCCCGTTTTCACGACCTGGTGGATGCCACCCAGCAGGCGCTGGAAGATATTTTCGACGACAGCGGCCTGGACGTGGATCTGGAAAACTCGGCCGGGGTGTTGACCGTCAAGTTCGAGAGCGGCCAGCAACTGATCTTCAGCCGTCAGGAACCGCTGCGTCAGCTGTGGCTGGCGGCGCGCTCCGGGGGCGTTCACTTCGACTACGACGAAGAAAGCGGCAAATGGCAGTGCGACAAGAGTGAAGAGTTGTTGGGTGAGATGCTCGCGCGCCTGGTCCACGAATATACCGGCGCCGAGCTGGATTTCGACGAGATTTGACCGTGACCCAGCCTGCGCCCGTACGCCCGCCCAAGCCGCTGTTCAGTAATGTCAGCCCGGCGGTGCCGTCACCTTGTATCAGTTTGTGTCGCCTTGACGAGCAAAAAGTCTGCCTCGGCTGCTTCCGCCATGTGGAAGACATCCGTGAATGGCGCTCCGCCGATGATCAGCGGCGCCGGGTGATCGTGGCCCAGGCCGAGCAACGCAAGGCCGCGCCTTGAGCCCGTCTTGTTTATTTACGGTGCTGTGGTAGTGTCCGGATACGCCTCAACTCATCGAGGCCCGTGAGAACCCCGCCTTTTCCTGGCGGGGTTTTGCTTTTTTGTGCAGAAAAAAGGAGTCTGCCTGAATCATGACCGCACCTTCCATCATCCTCACCCGTCTTGATGTGCAGCGTCTTGAGCAATTGATCGACCGTATGGACGAGACGCAGCCGGGCGTTATTGCACTGCAAGCCGAACTCGACCGCGCCGAAGAAGTGGTTGGCCACGATGAAGTGCCTGCAACGGTCGTGACCATGAACTCCAGCGTGCATTGCCGTGAGCAAGGCAGCGGCAAAGACTACCACCTGACCCTGGTCTACCCGAAAGATGCAAATGCCGATGAAGGCAAGATTTCGGTCCTGGCCCCGGTGGGCAGTGCCTTGCTCGGCTTGCAGGTGGGTCAACACATTGATTGGCCAGCACCCGGCGGCAAGACCCTCAAGCTTGAACTGCTCAGTGTTGATGGTCAGCCCAAGGATGGCGGCGCCTTTCCTCTCTAGACCTGGCTCAGCGCCTCATTCAGCGCGAGCTCCAGCTCGGCCTTGTAGCGCAGGTACAAATTGCTTGGGCTTTGCACATCACCGAGCAGCCCCGACAGGTCGAGGTCGGTGATGTAGCAGCGGTAGCGCTCGGTTTCCCGGCGTTGCCCGACGATTTCCTGGGCGACCACCGCAAACAGTTGGTCGCCAAACTCCAGCTCGGAAAACTCCCGCTGATTGCAGTACAGGGTTATGCCCACCTGGCCCGGCGCCGCCTTGCCGATAATCGCCTGCACGTCATAAAACGGTTTGTTCGCGGGGTTCTGCGGGGCCGGCCGCGGCTCGACACCGCGCGCGCGCGTGCTGCCCGACGGCAGCAGTTGGTAGTACAAGGTTTGCACCTCACCCAACGGTTGTTGCGTGTCCAGGGGCGACAGTGCTTCCCGGCGGTAGATGATCGACTGCAAAAAGCGCTGCAGCGGCGCCAACAGGCTCTGTTCATCATGAAACGGCAAGCGTTGCTGCCAGAGTGCGTTGAATTCATCCAGCACATACAGCTCGGCGAAGCCTTCGTTGACCCGGTAGAACACCTGCACGCAATCGGCCATGCCCATGGGCAGCAAAAGCGCCAGGTCGTGGTCTTCCAGGGCCATGGCATCCAGGTGCAGCGGGCTGTAGCTGGCCAATTCTTCGCTGAGGTAGGCGACCAGCGCATCCTGGGTCGCCAGTGATACGTGGGTGGCTTGGCCGGGCATCAACTCCATCACGTGATAGTGCTGCTGTACCTGGAGCAAGTAGCGGTGATTGCCCTGACCCAGCAGCAGGTTCTGTGCGGTGTCGAAGATTTCTTCCACGCGCTGGGCAATGAACTGCGCGCGGTTGTGACAGAAGCAGCGCACCCGCAGCCGAGGCAGATGATCCGACGGCAGTTGATTGAGGTAGTCGCGCAGGCAATCGAGCAGGGCATGGGGGCCGTCGTAGCGGCTGACCATCACCTCGTTCCAGCTGTTGAGCGTGACCTGATCGAGGGTCAGTACGAGGTTGTCGCGCACACCGGCATAGCTCAGGGAGTCGGTGCGCTCGGTGGTCATCAGGATATTCAGGTCGCGATGATGCTTGAGCGGGTCGACGCCGACGTTGATCAGCAGCAACACTTCTTCGGGCACCGCCGAGCGCAGCAGGCGCGCTTCATCAACGCTGGCCAGGGGCAGGGCGATAGCCTGCTGCAGGCTGCCCAGCAGGTTGAACAGCTCGAATTCGGTCATGTCGCTGGTGCCGGGGTGCAGCGCCAGGCGCGTGCTGCTGTCGATGACGCCGTTGCGGTGGCACCAGGTGAGCATTTCCAACAGGTCGCGGCTGCGCTTGATCGGCGCGAAGTGCTCCCATTCCAGGGCCGTGAGGTTACCGTTGTACAGGCCCCAGTGGTGCTGGCCAGGCTCCTTGCGGTTGGGCGATTGCACCAGGGTCAGGGTGTCTTCGGCCAGGTCCGGGGCGATGCCGGGGTTGATGAATTCAACCTTGCCGGCCTTGCGTTCAAAGGCGGCATACAGGCGCCGTCCCAGCACATTGAGGTCGCGCTTGTTGATCAGGCTGACCGTCTGTTCGGTCCGGGCGAACTGGGTCAGGAAGCGATAGCTGTAGTTCAGCTCGCTGACCAGGGCGCGGCGCTCGGAGGCCACCTGGCGCACTTTCCACTGGCTGCGGCTGTCCAGCAGCGCCAGTTGGCGTTGGTCCCAGCCCCACTCGTGGGCCAGGCGCTCCAGCAACAGCCGCTGCCAACTGGTGCTGCGCTGACCGGCGCTGAGCTTGCGGTTGACCTTCAGGTACAGGGCGCGACGCACCAGCTCCAGGCGCTCCGGCTCGTTGCGTGCCTTGAGATATTCCTCGATACGGCGGTACACCACGATGTACGGGTCCAGCTCATCCAGGTCCATCTGGTTGGCGAACACCGCGCGCTTGAAGCGCAGGCTCAGGCAGTGCACGTTCGGGTGCTCGCTGGCGTAGACCTCGGTCAATAGCAGCTTTAGCACCGACTTGTAGGGCGACTCGATACCCTTGAACAGTTGCCACAGCCCGGCACCGATGAATTCACCGGGAGGGATACGGGCCAGGTGGCCGAGGTCGAGAGTTTCATCGGCGCGGATGAAGCGCTTGGAGATCAGTGTGTGGGTGAATTCCGCATAGCGGGTCTCTTCATACACCGGCACCAGCCACCAGATCGGCGTACGCCCGGCCAGCCAGATCGCTGTGCGGTAGAACTCGTCCAACAACAGGTAGTGCTGGGTCGTGCCGCAGTCGTCGGAGCTGAGTTGGGTATCGCGCTCGCCAAGCACAAAGCGCGTCGGCTCGATCAGGAAGAAGTGCGCTTCTGCGCCCATGCCCAGGGCCCAGGCTTCCAGCAGTTGGCATTTTTTGCGCAGCTCGGCGAGCTCGTTTTCGCCCAGGTCGGGGGCGTGGCACACCCACACATCCATGTCGCTCTGGTCGGCCTGGGCGAGGGTGCCGAGGCTGCCCATCAGGAACAGGCCGTGGATCGGCTTGGGTTGATTGACCGGGCGCGGCTTGTAGGAGAACGAGCGGGTCAGGCGCTGGGCTTCCGTGAGTGCCTGGGCGTCGGGCTCGAAATTCGACAGCCCGGCCGGTGTACTGCCCGATACATAACCCGGCAACAGCGGATGATTGACGTGAAAAAACAGCGGCAGCAGGGTCAGCACGCTTTGTTGGCGCGGCGTCAGCCCTTCGATGGCACGAGCCATGCGACCTTCATTGAGAGCCATGAAGCGCGCGCGCAATTGGGCCAGCACCTTGCGGTCGATGCCTTCGTCCAGGTCAGGGCGGATTTCATGGGTGCGGGTCATGTCGAACTCGGTGGCTCGCAGGGCCCGACGCGGGCGGCCATGTAGGAGTTTACAGCCAGTCGCGTAGGAGGTTTAGAGGGAAATGGTTTTTGACGTCAAAAAGCGGGCCGTTGCACAGCAGTGCCCTCGGAGTCCGCAAGAGCCGGACTCCATGGGCGGTATACGGATCAGGCGGCTTCTTTGGTGTTGGCGGTGCTCAGGATGGTCAGCAGGGTTTGGGCCTGCTCTGCAGCGTCCCGGCCAAGGCTGGTCAGGTAGCCCCCGTCCGGTTGATCGATAAGTCCTTTCGCATGGAGGCGCTTGGCAGCGGCGATGGCAGAGGGAGCGGCGGTCTGATGGACTTTCAGACCTTCCTTGGTGCTGTCCAAGGGGAAGAGTACAAGGATTTCCAGTTCGGCAACCAACTCAGGGGTATACGACATAAGGACTCCAGACTTTCTAAAATTTATTAGAGGCTAGCAGGCCATAAGGTGAACGCACTTTGCCGAACTGTCCAGCGTGTTGCGGTGTGCCGGGATTATTCCTTTTCGGGCGGCAGCTCAGGCAGTGCCCGCAGCGCTGTTTCATACCATTCGGTATTGAAGGCGCGGTCCTTATCCAGCATCGCGTCGATCTCGAAAGCCAACACATGAGCCATGAGATTCAGGATCTCTTCACGTTCATAGCCCACCAGGGTCAGTTTATTGAAAGTGGCCTTGGCAGCGGGCGGATTGTCGCTTTCGATCTGGTTTTCGATCGCTTCGATCAAGGTGTTTTCGGTGAACTCTTCTTCGTCGCTGTCGATATCGGTCGGCTCGCTCATGGCAGGCTCCTCAAGGAAAGGGCGCCAGTCTACCCCCATTCAGGCAGGTGATGCTGCTGGTCAGGCGGGGGCTGGGGATCTATAACTCCTGCAGCCAACCCCGCACACGGCCTGGAGGCTTTGCGATGCTCAAGCTTTACGGATTCTCGGTCAGCAACTACTACAACATGGTGAAACTGGCACTGCTGGAGAAAGGCCTGGCTTTTGAGGAGGTGCCCTTTTATGCCGGGCAAACCCCTGAAGCCCTGGCGGTCAGCCCGCGTGGCAAGGTGCCGGTGCTGGGCGTGAAGCAGGGGTTTATCAACGAAACCAGTGTGATCCTCGAATACATCGAGCACTCCCAGGAAGGCCCGTCGCTGTTGCCGGCCGACCCGTTCCAGCGTGCCCAAGTGCTGGCGTTGTGCAGAGAAATCGAGCTGTACATCGAATTGCCCGCCCGCGCCTGTTTTGCCGAGGCGTTTTTCGGTATGCCGGTGCCGGAGGCGATCAAGGCGAAATCCAGGGCTGAGTTGCTGCTGGGGATCGGCTCTTTAGGCCGTCACGGCAAGTTCGCGCCTTATGTGGCGGGGGAGGGCTTTACGATTGCGGATCTGTATTTCATGTACAGCGTGAACCTCGCCTGTGCGGTGGGCGAGAAGCTTTTTGGCGTGGATTTGTTGGCTGAGTTGCCGGCGGCCAAAGCGTTGCTGGAGCGCCTGCATGCCATGCCTAATGCGCAGAAGGTGGCGGCGGACAGGGAGGCCGCGATGCCGGCGTTCATGGCGATGGTTGCGGCCAAAAAATGATCAAATGCGGGAGGGGGTTACCCCCCCTCCCACCTTTTTCAGCGGCTGGCGAGCAGGGCCTGGCCGCGAGCGACCGCAGCCTTCACCTGTGCCGGCGCGGTACCGCCCACGTGGTTACGGGCATTCACCGAGCCTTCCAGGGTCAACACGGCAAACACGTCCTGTTCGATCTGGTCACTGAACTGGCGCAGCTCTTCCAGGCTCATTTCCGCCAGGTCCTTGCCGGTGTCGACGCCGTATTTCACCGCATGGCCAACGATCTCGTGGCAGTCGCGGAACGGCAGGCCACGGCGCACCAGGTAGTCCGCCAGGTCAGTCGCCGTGGAGAAACCGCGCAGGGCCGCTTCACGCATGATCGCGTGCTTGGGCTTGATCGCCGGGATCATGTCGGCAAACGCGCGCAGCGAGTCGCGCAGGGTGTCGGCGGCGTCGAACAGCGGTTCCTTGTCTTCCTGGTTGTCCTTGTTGTAGGCCAAAGGCTGGCCTTTCATCAGGGTCAGCAGGCCCATCAGTGCGCCGAATACACGGCCGCTCTTGCCCCGCACCAGCTCGGGCACGTCGGGGTTTTTCTTTTGCGGCATGATCGAGCTGCCGGTGCAGAAGCGATCCGGCAGGTCGATGAACTGGAATTGCGCACTGGTCCACAGCACCAGCTCTTCGGAGAAACGCGACAGGTGCATCATCGCGATGCTGGCGGCGGCGCAGAATTCGATGGCGAAGTCGCGGTCGGACACGCCGTCCAGGGAGTTGCCGCCGACGGCGTCGAAACCCAGCAGCTGCGCGGTATATTCGCGGTCGATCGGGTAAGTGGTGCCGGCCAGGGCAGCGCTGCCGAGCGGCATGCGATTGGCGCGCTTGCGGCAATCTACCAGGCGCTCGTAGTCGCGGCTGAGCATCTCGAACCAGGCCAGCAGGTGGTGGCCGAAGGTCACGGGTTGTGCGGTTTGCAGGTGGGTGAAGCCAGGCATGATGGTGTCCGCCTCACGCTCGGCCTGCTCCAGCAAGCCTTTCTGCAAGCGGGTGATTTCGGCCAGGATCAGGTCGATTTCATCGCGCAGCCACAGGCGGATGTCGGTGGCCACCTGGTCGTTACGGCTACGACCGGTGTGCAGTTTCTTGCCGGTCACACCGATACGGTCGGTGAGACGGGCCTCGATGTTCATGTGCACGTCTTCCAGGTCGACACGCCAGTCGAACGTACCGGCTTCGATCTCACCACGGATGGTGGTCAGGCCATCGATGATGCTGTCGCGCTCGGCGTCGGTCAGCACGCCGACCTTGGCCAGCATCGTCGCGTGGGCGATGGAACCCATGATGTCGTGGCGGTACAGGCGCTGGTCAAAGGTGACGGAGGCGGTGAAGCGGGCGACGAAGGCGTCGACGGGTTCACTGAAGCGGCCGCCCCAGGACTGGTTGGTCTTGTCGGTGCTCATGGATTCGCTCGTGGTCTGCTTATTAAGAGGCATGAAAGTGTGGCGGCGATAATAACAGGGTTGCCCTTGGAGGCGGTGCTGCGGGTCGTCGGCATTTTTATTTGTGCAAAGGATGGCTAAGTGCCTTGCCGCCGACCGCGTCCGGGACGAGACTGGAGGCAGCTGCTTATTGATACGATATTTGACGATTGAGCAATATCGTCTCGGCGAGCGTCTACAGTTGGACTGATAGTGTGTGAATGCACCAAAGTCGGGTAATGCGGTCAGAGCCTGACTATCCATTTAAAAGGGGGGTATTCGGATTGTGTATCAGCAAACCCTACGACGATGCCCGAAGGCAGCAGGTCTTGGGCGCTATTGAACAGGTCCGGGTAAATATGGGTGCCGCTGTCAGGGCACTTTTTGCCGCTCGCGCTAGTCTTAGCGTGGATCGCTGTGACGCAAGTCACCGCACCTGTCTACGCTATCCTTGTGCGAGACTCACGCAGGAATCCAGCGCTATATGAATGTCCTGATCGTTGATGACGAACCCCAAGCCCGCGAGCGACTGAGCCGTTTGGTCAGTGAACTCGAGGGTTATACAGTCCTTGAACCGAGTGCCACCAGCGGCGAGGAGGCGTTGACGTTGATCGACAGCCTCAAGCCCGACGTGGTGTTGCTCGATATCCGCATGCCGGGTCTTGATGGCCTGCAAGTTGCTGCCCGCCTGAGTGAGCGCGAATCGCCACCTGCCGTGGTGTTGTGCGCCGCGCAAGAAGAGTTTGCCGCGCAGACACTGGAAGCCAGTGGTGTCAGCTTCGTAGTCAAGCCAGTGACTGCCGAGGCCTTGCTCAGGGCCTTGAAGAAAGCCGAGCGCCCCAACCGCGCCCAACTCGCTGCCCTGACCCAGCCGGCCGCCCAGAGCGGTAACGGGCCGCGCAGCCATATCAGCGCCCGCACACGCAAAGGTATCGAGTTGATCCCCTTGGACCAGGTGGTCTACTTCATTGCCGATCACAAGTACGTGACCCTGCGGCATGAGGCTGGCGAAGTGTTGCTCGATGAGCCGCTCAAGGCCCTTGAGGATGAATTCGGTGACCGCTTCGTGCGAATCCACCGGAACGCGCTGGTGGCCCGTGAGCGAATCGAGCGCCTGCAGCGCACGCCCCTCGGGCACTTTCAGTTATTCCTCAAAGGGCTTAACGGGGATGCGTTGATCGTCAGCCGGCGCCATGTCGCCGGCGTGCGCAAGATGATGCAGCAGCTTTAGCCCGAGGGTTTTGGCAAGCCTGCATTCATTATCCCGGTGCGACGTGGCCAGGGAGGCCCCGCACTTGCTGATTCAAATCAAAGCGTATTTGCCTGAGCTGTTATTATCTGCCGTATCTATTCAGTACGGATTGATCCATGTCCTCTCGCGAAATCCGCATCGCCACCCGTAAAAGCGCCCTGGCCTTGTGGCAGGCCGAATACGTCAAAGCACGCCTTGAGCAGGCCCATTCCGGCCTCAAGGTGACCCTGGTGCCCATGGTCAGTCGCGGCGACAAGCTGCTCGACTCGCCGCTGTCGAAGATCGGCGGCAAGGGCCTGTTCGTCAAGGAACTGGAAACCGCGCTGCTGGAAAACGAAGCCGACATCGCCGTGCACTCCATGAAAGACGTGCCCATGGACTTCCCCGAAGGCCTGGGCCTGTTTTGCATCTGTGAACGTGAAGACCCGCGTGACGCCTTCGTTTCCAACACTTATGCGTCCTTGGACGACCTGCCCTTGGGCAGCATTGTCGGCACCTCCAGCCTGCGTCGCCAGGCACAGCTGTTGACCCGTCGTCCGGACCTGCAGATTCGCTTCCTGCGTGGCAACGTCAACACCCGCCTGGCCAAGCTGGATGCCGGTGAGTATGACGCGATCATCCTCGCCGCCGCCGGCCTGATCCGTTTGGGCTTCGAAGACCGCATCACCTCGGCCATCAGCGTCGAAGACAGCCTGCCTGCCGGTGGACAAGGTGCCGTGGGCATTGAATGCCGCACTGCCGACCGTGAAATCCACGCGCTGCTCAAACCCCTGGATCACTACGAGACCGAAGTGCGTGTCACGGCCGAACGTGCCCTGAACAAGCATCTCAACGGTGGCTGCCAGGTGCCGATCGCCTGCTACGCCGTGCTCGAGGGTGAAAACCTGTGGCTGCGTGGCCTGGTCGGGGATCCGGAAGGGGGCACTCTGCTGACTGCCGAAGTGCGTGGTCCGCAGCGTGATGCCATCGCCCTGGGTGTCCAGGTGGCTGAAGAGCTGCTGGACAAGGGCGCTGGCGCTATCCTGCAAAAGGTCTACGGCGAGGCCGGCCCGCAGTGACCGATTGGCGCGTGCTGCTGACACGGCCTGCCGAGGAGTCGGCGGCCCTGGCGGCGGCGTTGTCCGAAGCCGGTATCTTCAGCAGCAGCTTGCCTTTGCTGGACATCGAACCGTTACCCGTTACCCCCGAACAACAGGCCGTCTTCGGCGATCTTGGTCGCTACTGTGCGGTGATCGTGGTGAGTAAACCGGCCGCGCGGCTTGCCGTGCAGCAGTTGGATCAAGCCTGGCCGCAACTGCCGTGGTTCAGCGTCGGTGCGGCCACCGCGCAGGTCCTGGCTGATCACGGCCTTTGCGTTCACTATCCCCAAACCGGCGACGACAGCGAGGCCTTGCTTCAATTGCCTGCGTTGCGCGAGGCTATCGCACGCCCCGGTGCGCGGGTGTTGATCCTGCGCGGCGAGGGGGGGCGGGAGCTGCTGGCTGAGCGTTTGCGCGAGCAAGGTGCTAGTGTCGACTACCTGGAGTTGTATCGCCGTTTCCTACCGGCCTACGACACGGGCGTACTGACCCAGCGCATCCAGTTGGAACGCTTGAACGGCCTGGTGGTCAGCAGTGGGCAGGGTTTTTTGCACCTGCAGGCCCTGGCCGGACCCGATTGGCCACAGGTGGCGCAGCTGCCGTTGTTCGTGCCCAGCCCGCGAGTCGCCGAGATGGCGCGGGCCGCTGGCGCAGAAAAAGTTGTGGATTGTCGCGGCGCGAATGCCGCGGCTTTGTTAGTGGCGTTACGGAGTCATGCCGTTCCCACTCTCTGATACGCAAAGGACGGATACGTGAGCGAAACAGCCTTGCCTAAAGATGAAACCCAACCCGCACTTGATGCGCCGGTTGAGTCACCGGTCACCGCGCCGCGCCGCGGCAATGGCCTGGCAGTTGTCGCCCTGCTGCTTGGCGCTGCGGGTGTTGCCGCCGGCGGTTGGGGTCTCTGGCAGGTCCGTGCCCTGCAAGCCAGCAGCCAGCACCAACTGGGCCAAGTGCAGACCCTGGATGACCAATCCCAGGCCCTCAAGCAAAGCCAGCAACAACTGGCTGCACGCCTGGCGCAACTGCCGGGGGCGGATGAGCTCGAGGAGCGCCGTCGCCTGGTGGCCCAGTTGCAGGGTGACCAGCAGCGCTTGAGCCAGCGCCTGGAAACCGTGCTGGGTGCCAGCCGCAAGGATTGGCGCCTGGCTGAGGCCGAGCACTTGATTCGCCTGGCGAGTTTGCGCTTGTCTGCCTTGCAGGACATCAACAGCGCCCAGGCGCTGGTCCAGGGCGCCGACGAGATTCTTCGCGAGCAAAGCGATCCAGGCTCCTACGCTGCACGCGAGCAGCTGGCCAAGAGCCTTGCCGCGTTGCGCAGTACTGAGCAGCCGGATCGCACCGGGCTGTATCTGCAATTGGCGGCCTTGCGTGATCAGGTCGTGCAACTGGCGGCCATCGCACCTGAGTACCAACTGACCGAGCCCGCCTCCCTGGGGCGTCCGAGCACCGATACGGAAAACCGTTGGAGCCAGTGGTGGGAGCAGATTTCCCGGTACTTCCGCATCGACTTCAACCCCGACGACAACATTCGTCCATTGCTCGCCGGTCAAGGCCTGAACCAGGTACGCCTGGCCCTCAGCCTGGCCCTGGAGCAGGCACAATGGGCGGCGCTCAATGGTGAATCGGCGGTGTACAGCCGCTCCCTGGGCGAGGCGCGCAGCGTGTTGCAGGACAACTTCAACCAGGACAACCCGCAGAGCAAGGCGATGCTGGCGCGTATCGCCGAGCTTGAGCCCAAGGCGGTCTCGGTGGTGACCCCGGACCTGGCGGCGAGCCTGGCTGCGGTGCAGGCGTACCTCGAACGTCGTCATCTGTCTGTCGACGAAGCCAAGGCGGCGGCCACGCCGGCGAAGCAGGAGTAGAGCCGATGAAACGTTTCTATGTGATCCTGGTGCTGGCGATTGCAGTCGCCCTTGCACTGGCTGTGGGCATTTCGAAACACACCGGCTACGTGCTGATTACCTACCCTCATGTGCTGCACTACGAGTCGAGCCTATGGGCTACCGTGGTGGCGGTGTTTGTCTTCGCCCTGGCGATCTACTTGATCCGCGTATTGCTGAGCCTGGTCACCACCTCGGGTGGAGTGGTCAACCCGTGGTCGCGACGTAACCGCAGCCGCCGTGTGCAGATCGCCATTGAACAGGGCCAGATGGACCTCGCCGAAGGCCGTTGGGCCAGCGCCGAACGTCACCTGCACCGTGCTGCCGAGGCGGAGCGCCAGCCATTGCTCTACTACCTGGGCGCGGCCCGGGCGGCGAATGAGCAGGGCCGTTATGAAGAATCGGACGGTTTGCTCGAGCGCGCCCTGGAGCGTCAGCCCCAGGCCGAGCTGGCGGTTGCCTTGAGCCATGCGCAGTTGCAATTGGACCGTGGCGACACTGATGGCGCCCTTACCACCTTGCAGGCCATGCACGAGCGCCATCCCCACAACGGGCAGGTGCTGCGCCAATTACAGCGTCTGCACCAGCAGCGTGGCGACTGGTCGTCGGTGATCCGCCTGTTGCCGGAGCTGCGCAAGGACAAGGTGCTGCCCGCAGGTGAATTGGCTGAACTGGAGCGACGTGCCTGGGGCGAGAACCTGAGCCTGGCGGCCCAGCGCGAAGAGCAGGGCGAAGCCGGCTTGCAATCTCTTGAGCGGGCCTGGCAACAACTGACTTCCGCCCAGCGCCAGGAGCCGCAACTGGTCCTGGCCTATGCCGAGCAACTGCGTCAACTGGGCGCCGATGCCAAGGCGGAGGAAGCGTTGCGCGGTGCCATCAAGCGCGGCTACGACAGCCACCTGATTCGTCTCTACGGCCTGCTGCGCGGCAGTGACCCTGCCCGGCAATTGAAGTTTGCCGAAGGCTGGCTCAAGGACCACCCGGGCGATGCCAGCCTGTTGTTGACATTGGGTCGTCTGTGCCTGCAAAACAGCCTGTGGGGCAAGGCGCGTGATTACCTGGAAAGCAGCCTGCAGGTGCAGCGTAATCCCGAGGCCTGTGCCGAACTGGCGCGGCTGTTGGCCCAGTTGGGTGACACTGAGCGCAGCAACCAGCTGTTCCAGGAAGGCCTGGGCTTATTGGATAACCGCTTGCTGGCGTCTCCGCTGCCAGTTCCTGCCCGAGTTTGATGCAGGAAGAAGTCTAGGGTTGGCTCGGATATTTCTGATGACCAACCCTTCAATGCTGCGCATGTGCCGGCCCTGAGGGGCTTTGAAGCAAACTCCTACGTTCATGCGCTTCAAGTCTTCCATTCTCTGATGGGATGTCCCTAAGTTCTCACGGAATCGTCTGCTCTGGCGCGTATTGAAAGGGGTCAGGCCTTTCCTCTAACGTAACGACCTATCTCTCGCGATGCGGATAAAGCATGTCTTTGGCCCCTTCACGCTCCTTGTTTTTCCTTGCGTTCATGGCGGGTGCGCTGACGTTGGGTGCGTCTTTCTATCTTGAGTTCGGTGCCTCGTTGCGCCCTTGTTTCCTGTGCCAGATGCAAAGGGCCTTTCTGGCTGCCTTCACGCTGATCAATCTGGTCGCCGCCATCCACAACCCCAGGCGTTCCACTTTTTACCTATATGGGGTTACGAGCATGGTCTGTGCGTTGCTGGGTGCCATCACCGCAGTACGCCAGGTGCTGCTGCAAAATGCCGCAGCGGATCAGGCCGCCGAATGCTGGCCCAGTCTCAGCCACATGCTCGAGAACCTGTCGCTGTGGCAGGCGTTGCAATTGACGGTCAAAGGCACGGTCGATTGTATGGAAATAAGCTGGACGCTATTTGACCTGAGCCTTCCCGAGTGGAGCCTGTTGTTCTTCCTGAGCATGTTGATCCTCGGTGTCATGCAATTTTCCCGACTGTTTTTGAGCCGTCCACTGCGCTCAGCGAGGCGCTGATCGCAGGCCGCAGTTTGTAGGACGGGATTAAACACTTGTATGAACTTTCTCTCCTGCGTACCTTGAAGCCATAGTCATGGGGGCATAATCTGGCCCGCACGCGTTATTGAAACCGTTTGTCAGACGCGGCCTTGTCCCGCTGCTGTTTTATCCTTGAAGTGTTGCGCGGGCATCAGGCGGCAGCGCCCCTATAGGGAAGAGAGATCATCATGCTGGAAAGTTGTCAGAATGCTCAGGAACGCTGGGGTGGGGTGCACAAGCTGATCGACAGCTGGTTGAAAGCACGTCACGAACTGGTTCGGGCCTTTGATGCTCTTGGCGCCAAGCCCGAGGCCCTGGCTGAGAATCGCAAGCCGTTGCAGGAGTTCTGTGAAGTGTTGGTGGACTATGTGTCTGCTGGCCATTTCGGTGTCTACGAGCAGCTGACCAAAGAGGCGGAAGCCTTCGATGATAAGCGTGGTCTGGAACTGGCCAAGACCCTTTACCCGCGTATCGATGTCATCACTGAGAAACTGCTGGCGTTCACCGATCTGTGTGATGCCGGCCAGTGCGTTGCTGAGAAATTCAAGGAGTTGGGTGGCCTGCTCCATGAGCGTTTTGAGCTGGAAGATTGCCTGATCGAAGTGCTCCACAACGCCCATAAGGAAGAAACGGCCCCCCAGGCCTGACCTTTGCGGGCGAGATAAAAACGGTGCGCATGGCGCACCGTTTTTTATTGGCTCAATGACGGGTACCGAGTAATTCGATCTCGAATACCAGTGGCGTATATGGCGGGATCAGCTCGCCGGCACCGTCGCCTCCATAAGCTTGGGCCGATGGGATCACCAGGCGCCATTTGGCCCCGACCGGCATCTGTTGCAAGGCGCTGCTCCAGCCGCTGATCACACTGTCCAGGCGAAACCACTGGGGTTGTGTGCTCTGATCGAAGACTGTGCCATCGGGCAATCGTCCAACGTAGTTCACCTGGACCTGATCATTCGCGCCAGGCTTGTTACCCGTGCCGGGTGTCAGTTCCGTGAGCAGGATGCCATCGGCCAACTCGCGCACCCCTTTCACGGCTTTTTCCTTGGTTAAAAACTGCTGCTCGGCGGCGAGCGCCTTTTCACTTTTAGGCGCTTGGGCGTCGGCTTCGGCCTGCGCTTCGTGCTCGGCAAGAATCTGTTCGATGCGCGTGTTATCCAACGCCAGCGGCTTGCCTTGATAGGCTTGCTTGAGGCCGTCGATCAAGGCCTGGATCTGCAGGTCCGGGACTTCCTGGCGCAGGCGCTCACCGAGGCTGGCGCCCAGGCTGTAGGCGAGGTCGTGCTGGTCCTGGGGCGTGGTTTTTGACGGTGATTGCTCGCTCGCATTGGCCGCGGAAATCGCCAGGCCCAGCACAAGGAAAAGGTAACGCGACATGGGCATTCTCCTGCCGAAAGTGCGACGGATTATGCCAGTGCGAGTGCGTAAAAAGTGCCGCGTGTTTTCGTTATATCGATAAGAATTTTCGCACGTTGCAACGCAACGCAAACGATACTGTCAACATGCCCTAGCGGCGGTAAGAGCAGAGGGCTAGTATGAGCCGCACCCACGTCAGCCAGGAGGTAAACCATGTCGGCCAAACAGAAGCCTGTAAATACCCCGTTGCATTTACTCCAACAATTGTCGGGCAGCTTGCTCGAACATCTGGAAAGCGCATGTTCCCAAGCGTTGGCCGATGCAGAAAAACTGCTCGCCAAGCTGGAAAAGCAACGCGGTAAAGCGCAAGAAAAACTGCATAAATCCCGCACCAAACTGCAAGACGCCGCCACTGCCGGCAAGGCCAAGGCACAAGCCAAAGCCAAAGACGCGGTAAAAGAACTCGAAGACCTGCTGGACGCTCTCAAGGATCGTCAAGCTGAAACCCGCACCTATATTTCCCAACTCAAAAAAGATGCTCAAGAAAGCCTGAAACTGGCCCAGGGCGTTGGTCGTGTGAAGGAAGCCGTAGCTAAAGTGCTGGGTGCCCGTGCACCGGCTAAAGCGCCAGCCAAGCCAGCGGCTAAAACCGCTGTTGCAAAACCAGCCGTGAAGCCAGCGACCAAAACTGCTGCTGCAAAGCCAGCCGCCAAGCCAGTTGCTAAAACCGCTGCTGCGAAACCAGCCGCGAAGCCAGTTGCTAAAACCGCTGCTGCGAAACCAGCCGTGAAGCCAGTTGCTAAAACCGCTGCTGCGAAACCAGCCGCGAAGCCAGTTGCTAAAACCGCTGCTGCGAAACCAGCCGCGAAGCCAGTTGCTAAAACCGTTGCTGCAAAGCCAGCCGCGAAGCCAGTTGCCAAAACCGCTGCTGCAAAACCAGCCGCCAAGCCAGCAGCTAAAACCGCTACTGCAAAGCCGGCCGCCAAGCCAGTTGCTAAAACCGCTGCTGCGAAACCAGCCGCCAAGCCAGCGGCTAAAACCGTTGCTGCAAAGCCAGCCGCTAAAACCGCTGCTGCAAAACCGGCCGCGAAGCCAGCTGCTAAAACCACTGCCGCCAAACCAGCCGCCAAACCTACTGCTGCAAAACCGGCCGCCAAACCTGCTGCTGCAAAGCCGGCCGCGAAGCCAGCTGCAAAGCCTGCTGCTGCAAAGCCAGCCGCCAAGCCAGCTGCAAAGCCTGCTGCTGCAAAGCCAGCCGCCAAGCCAGTTGCAAAGCCTGCTGCTGCGAAACCAGCACCGGCCAAGCCAGCAGCACCTGCTGCTACCCCGGCAGCGACCACCGCTCCAACCGCATCGGCCAGCAGCACCCCTGCACCGGTAGCGCCAAGCACCACCCCAACCAGCGCTTCCTAAGTGCCGGTGATCATGACGCGCAGCTGCTGCAGCGCGTCATGGTCAAGGTTGACGGCATCCTCAGCCACCAGTCCTTCCAGCCACCTCTGTTGAGTCATCTCCCCTTTCGGCCATGCCTGCGTCAACGCTTCCAGGCGCGTCAGCAATTGCCGTTCGGCATCCAGTTCCAGGGCTTTGACCTGTTCGCGCAGCGCCGCCAGTTGCTCATCCTGCTGCACCATGGCACGCCATTGCACACGCAACTGCCGCAAGGGTTCGATCACCTGCGCCTGCCACGGTCGCGCCAGCTGTTGCAGGGTGCGCATACGCTCCGGCTCGAGTGCCACGCCCCGCTGTTCCAGCCATGCGCCGCAGAGCAACAGGCACACGTCGGCCCCTTGCTCCTGCAAGCGCAGGCAGGCGGCTTCGACGCCCGGGCGGGCGTAAGTCGAGAGAGCAAAGCTCCATAGGTCAGCGTTCATATTCACACCCAAGCCAGCGGCCAACGAAGCTGGTAGACTCCGCCGCCATTATGATCCGACTTCAAAGCCTAACATTACAGCGTGGCCCGCAACGTCTTCTCGAAGACGCCGAGCTGACCCTGCACGCCGGTCACAAAGCCGGCCTGATCGGTGCCAACGGCGCCGGCAAATCCACGTTGTTCGCCCTGTTGCTGGGTGAGCTGACCCCGGATTCCGGGGACTGCTTGCTGCCGGCCGACTGGCGCATTGCCCATATGCGCCAGGAGATCGACACCCTGGACCGCATCGCGATCGACTACGTGCTCGATGGCGACCTGCGCCTGCGCCAGGTGCAACACGACCTGGCCGAGGCCGAGAAAGCCCAGGACGGCGCCGCCCAGGCCCGCCTGCACGCGGAACTCGACAGCGCCGATGGCTACACCGCCGACGCCCGCGCTCGCAAGATGCTCGCCGGCCTTGGCTTCACCAACGAACAGATGGATCGGCCGGTCGCCGACTTCTCCGGTGGCTGGCGCATGCGCCTTAATCTGGCCCAGGCGCTGATGTGCCCCTCGGACCTGCTGCTGCTCGACGAACCGACCAACCACTTGGACCTCGATGCGATCCTGTGGCTGGAGGACTTCCTCAAGAGCTATCAGGGCACCTTGCTGCTGATTTCCCACGACCGGGACTTCCTCGACGCCGTGGTCGACAACATTGCCCACGTCGAACAGAAGAAGATCACGCTCTACCGTGGCGGCTACACCGCGTTCGAACGGGCGCGTGCCGAGCGCCTGGCCCAACAGCAGCAGGCGTTCGAGAAACAGCAGGCGCAGCGCGCGCACATGGAAAGCTACATCGCCCGGTTCAAGGCCCAGGCCACCAAGGCCCGTCAGGCCCAGAGCCGGATCAAGGCGCTGGAGCGCATGGAAGAATTGTCGGCGGCCCACGTCGATTCGCCGTTCGACTTTGTGTTCCGTGAATCGGTGAAAATCTCCAGCCCGTTGCTGGACCTCTCGGATGCACGCCTGGGGTATGGCGAGAAAACCATCCTGGAGAAGGTCAAGCTGCAACTCACCCCGGGTGCGCGCATCGGTTTGCTCGGCCCGAACGGCGCGGGCAAGTCGACGCTGATCAAGAACCTGTCGGGCGAGCTGCAACCCCTGGCCGGTCGTTTGACCCGTGGCGAGAACCTGGTGGTGGGCTACTTCGCCCAGCATCAGTTGGACTCCCTCGACGCCAAGGCCAGCCCGTTGCTGCACCTGCAACGCCTGGCGCCGACCGAGCGCGAGCAAACCCTGCGCGACTTCCTCGGTGGCTTTGACTTCCGTGGCGCGCGCATCGATGAGCCGGTGCTGAACTTCTCCGGTGGCGAAAAAGCCCGCCTGGCCCTCGCGTTGATCGCCTGGGACCGCCCGAACCTGCTGCTGCTCGACGAACCGACCAACCACCTCGACTTGGAAATGCGCCTGGCGCTGACCATGGCCTTGCAGGAGTTCAGCGGTGCGGTCCTGGTGGTGTCTCACGATCGCCACTTGCTCAAGAGCACCACCGACAACTTCCTGCTGGTAGCGGATGGCAAAGTCGAAGAGTTCGACGGTGACCTGGACGACTACGCCCGCTGGCTCACGGATTACCGTCTGCGCAATGCGCCGGTCAGCAACACCCCGGTCAACCCGGACAAGACCGACAAGAAAGCCCAGCGCCAGGCCGCTGCCGCACTGCGCCAGCAGTTGGCGCCGCACAAGCGCGAAGCCGACAAGCTCGAGGCCGAGTTGGGCAAGGTCCACGAGCGCCTGGCCAAGATCGAAGCCAGCCTGGGCGACAGTGCCGTGTACGAGGCCGCACGCAAGGATGAGCTGCGCGACCTGTTGGCCGAGCAGGCCAGGCTCAAGGTGCGCGAAGGACAATTGGAGGAAACCTGGATGGAAGTCCTCGAACTGCTCGAAACCCTGCAAGCGGAGCTGGAGGCGCTGTCCTGATGGAGGCCTTGCAACTGCCGTTGCCTGCGCAATGGATCGAGCCTGTATGGATCGGTGTGCAAATCCTGCTGATCCTGCTGGCCGGCTACCTCGCCCAGCGTTTTGTCGCCAAGGGCCTGACGCGCCTGGGTGAGCGCTACCCGTTCCCGCCGCAACTGCTGATGCCCCTGCGTGGCGGATTGCGCTGGCTGATCATGGGCAGTGCGTTGATCTTTGTGCTGGGCCGGCTGGGTGTGTCCGCCACGGTGTTGTGGACCGCGCTGTCGGGGTTTGTCGCAGTGGCGGCAGTGGCGTTCTTCGCCATGTGGTCGGTGTTGTCCAACCTGCTGTGCGCGATCCTGATCTTTACCGTCGGACCGTTTCGCCTCGGTGACATCGTCGAGTTGGTGGATACCGTCGACAAGCCCGGCGTGAAGGGCAGGGTAGTGGCAATCAACTTGCTCTACACCACACTGATCGAAGTGGAAGCGGCAGGCACCGACAGCGCCATCGTACAGGTGCCTAACAGCCTGTTCTTCCAGCGCTCGGTGCGGCGTTGGCCCGGCACCCATGTGTTCCCGGGCGACCGCTAGCGTTTACATCCTGTAAAAATTTATAGCCAGCCTCTGCTCGGCGGAGTTAGCTTAAGGCCCGACAATCGCTGACTCTTCCCCGAGGTGTGCTATGGCACTCGACACGTGGCTGGCCTTTTTCCTGGCCAGTTGGATCATCTCCCTTTCCCCTGGCGCCGGCGCCATCGCTTCGATGTCCAGCGGCCTGCAATACGGCTTCCTGCGCGGTTACTGGAACGCCATTGGCCTGCAACTGGGCCTGGCCATGCAGATTGCCGTGGTAGCGGGCGGTTTGGGTGCCATTCTGGCGGCGTCGTCGACCGCGTTCTATGCGATCAAATGGTTTGGCGTGGCGTACCTGGTGTACCTGGCCGTCAAGCAATGGCGTGCCTTGCCCATGGACATGGCCGATGACGCGGCGATACGCCCGCTCGGCAAGCCGATGGCGATGATGTTCCGTGGTTTCCTGGTCAACGCCAGCAACCCCAAGGCCCTGGTGTTCATGCTGGCGGTGCTGCCGCAGTTCGTGAATCCCCAGGCGCCGTTGCTGGTGCAGTACCTGATCATCGGTGCGACGATGATCAGCGTCGATATGATCGTGATGGCGGGGTATACGGGGTTGGCGTCCAAAGTCCTGCGCCTGTTGCGCACCCCCAAGCAGCAGAAGCGCGTAAACCGGACGTTTGCCGGATTGTTCGTAGGGGCCGCAGGTTTCCTGGCCAGCTTGCATCGCGCAACGGCGTAAACCTCGGTACTTGAACGTGTGGGAGGGAGCAAGCCCCCTCCCACATTGGTTGTGTGTTTCCAAAGAATTACCCTTCAGCGCAGGATCTTCGGCGCTTCATCCCTTGGCAGGTTATTACGCAACGCCGGCTGGCCAGGCTCCTGATACCCATCGCCCAACTGCTCCGCCAACTGCCTGGCGACGTCCTCACCCAGCGCCTTCGACACTTCCTTCACCACGCGCGGCCGGTTCAGGCTCACGCGTATGTCGCGGCTGTTCACCAGCTTGGTGTCCTGGCCTTCGCCCATGGCGGTAAACGCCGAGGTGATTTCGTAGGTGCGCGTATTGATCAGGCTGAAATCCGCCACCAGCGTCAGGCCCAGCACCGCCGAGTAGCTGTTGGTGTGGTCCAGGGCGTTGATGTCCTGGGTGAAGTCGATGTCCGACAGCGTACCGAACAGCACATAGTCCGCGCCCTTGAAGTGACCGGCCTTGATGCGCTTGATCACGTCATAGACGTCACCCTTGGCATCGGCGGTGTAGGGCGTGCCCTGCACCAGCTGGAACTGGCGGGACTTGAGAATCTCCCCCTTGATATCACCGCTGAACTTGCGCAGCTCGATCTGCTCGATGTAGCTGCTATGGCTCTCGTACTCGCTGTAGTTCGATGCACCGCTGGCGTTATAAGCGCTTGCCTGGAAGTTGTTGCTGGCCGAAACCTGGTGGATGTATTCCTCGACCTGCGCCTGGTAGGCCAGGTCGGTCACCGCGATCTTGGGGGCGGCCGAGGCGCCAAAGGCGCACAACAGGCCGATCAAACCAATCCATGCACGCATTGCCTAGCGCTCCGTGGTCTTGCGGATTTCTTTTTCGTCCATCCATTCGGCCAGGCCGCTCTCGACGTCGATCAACTGCAGGCTGAACTTGTAGAACACGTCCTTGTAGTCCGAGCTGCGCTTGACGATGGAGCTGATGGAGCCTTCCAGGCGGTACTTGGCGGCGACCATGTTGCCGGTCTTGCTGACGCTGGACTTCTTGTACAAGCCGCTCTGGTTCTGCAGCTTGAGCTGGTCGACCTGGCTTTGCATGTCGGTGTTGTCACTGGCGAAGCGTGCGGTGCCCGTCTTCATCAACTGGGTCTTGATCGACGTGGTGATCTCACGGGTGTCGATGTACTCGCTGGTCTTGTTCTTCACGTCATACACCTGTACCACCGGGCGGCCTTGCAGGATGCCGGACTGGGCCAGGGAGCGGGTCATGCTTTCGGCGATCATCTGCAGGTCGGTGGAGCCGAACTCGTTGGTCACCAGTTCCACCGCCTTGGTGTCGCCGTAGCTGATGTTTTTACCCCCCAGTACCGGGGAGGTATTCGCGCAGCCGCTGGCCAGGACGGCAACCACGGCGAGGATCGAGAAACGTGCAAGCATGGGGAAATCTCTCAGCAGCAAAAAGAATGAACGGCTCAAGGGGTTTTGACTTCAAGGCGGAAGTCCGCGGCCTGGGGCACATTGGCAATGGCGGGCAGGAAGGTCGCCTGGTTGGCGTACAGGTTCAGCACTTTCCAGGCCTCTTCATCGCCCACCGGGAAACCATCGGCGCCCAGCCAGGCGAAGCGGTAATACATCATCTGGTTACTGCTGGTGATGTTGCTCAGTTGCACCTTGGCGGTGAGGAAGCCGTTCTCGCGGGCCACACGAATGGCGCCGACCGCGATGCCCTTGAACTTGCCCATCACCACGATCTTGCTCGCGGCGCTGCCAGGTTCCGGTGGTGGCGGGGTGGCGCAGCCGGCAAGCAGGACCAGCGCCAGTGCGCCGAGGATAAAGTGACGCATAGGGTGCTCCTTAAGGTTGTTTGAGGGCGATGGCCTGGGTTGTCGTGCCGGGCAGCACATGGGCGGCGAGGCCACCGGCGAACACTTGGTTGCCGACCACGCGCAGGGTGATCACCTGGTAACGCTGGTCGGCCTTGATCGTTACCAGCGTGCCACCCAGGGCGTTGGGCAGGCTGACCTGGTGTTCACCACGCTTGAGGCGCAGACGCGTGACTTGGGTCATGTCCGGCAGGGTGCGCCAGGTGCGGGTGTCGGCGCCTTCGGTCACGGCCGAGGCGATACCCAGTACCAGGCCTGCCATGGGGTTGGTCTTGTTCAGGTTGTTCTGCGCCACACCACGGCTTACCGCGCGCACGGTGGTGCGCAGGATGATGCCTGGCATGTCGTCACGCAGGGCGCGGCGGGACATGGCCGTGGTGCTGTTGAGCGCCGTGAGGTTCTGTTGCTGGCCGTCGACACCGATCTGGGCGAAGGTCGCCGTGGAGGTGTCGGCCTTGATCACCGGGAACGACAGCGGGGTGATCACCAGGTTGCCATTGATCGGGATCGGCAGCGGCAGGCGGATCGAGTCGCGGGCGGGGGCGAGGCCGCTCTGCACCACGATCAGCACGTCGGTTTCATCGCTGCCGACCTTGGATTTGTCCAGGTCGAGCAGCGCTTTTTCCAGCAGTGGCGTGTTAGGGCGCAGCTCGATGGCCTTGCGATAACCGGGGGCGGCCAGGTCTTTTTCGCCTAGGGCTTCGTAGACGAAGCCGGCCAGGTAATGGCTGAACGCACTTTGGTAACTGTTCTTCAGGCCGACCACTTCCGGCGTGTCGAGGGCTTGCACCGGGTAGCCGTGCAGGTCCTTGATCTGGGTGGTCACGCCCTGGCGCTCGGCTTCGTCTTCGCGCTTGAGGTATTCCTTGTCGCGCAGGTCGGCGATCACCGCTTCGCGTTCGTGGGTCTTCTTGATTTCGGTGCGTGCGCCGTCGAAGTCGTTCAAGGCCAGCAGGTTCAGAGCCATCTGCGTGGTCAGCATGACTTTTTCGTAGTCATAGCCTTCGTAGCGACGCACCTTGTCATTGGCCAGGAAGCTGCCGAACTGGGAAAGGTATTTTGCGCTGTCGAACTTGACCGACTCTTCCCACTTGTAGACTTGCAGGTCGGCACTGCGCCAGGCGGTCTGGCTGCCGGTCAGGTCGCCCTTGGCCCGCAGCAACTCGCCCTTTTCGAAGAAATACAGCAGGTCTTTGTCTTCGCCGGTGTTGTTCTTTTCCAGCAGGGTCAGGGCGGCGTCGACATTGCCGGTGGCGAGTTGCTGGTTGGTGGCTTGCAGCTCGGCGTCGTAGCTGCGGAACATTGAACAGCCGCTGAGCAAAGTGACTGCCGCGAGCGCGAGCGGAGGTAAGGCGCGAAAAACCATGTCACTTCTTCCCTGAAAGTAGTCAACCAATATGGTTATTCCTCATAAAACCGAGGAATGAAATTCCCTTTCGCACTAACAGGGCGCGGCATTATAAGCATCGTTACTGGCAAAACAATGGCTTTTTGCCTCGTCTGAGCTGGCCAAGATGCCACTAACGCATCTCTCAAATGCCCCTCCTCCCAAACGACAAATCACTAACGCCTTGAGTCAAACCCTTTAACGCTTAACAATGTGTTACTTCGTATTTCCACTTGAGATTCGTTCATGATTGCGCCCTTCCGTTTTCTCGCCTGGCTGCTGTTGCCGGCATTGATGTCGTGCAGCTTCAACCTGCTGGCCGCGACGGCCGAGGGCGCGCCACAAGCCCTGCATCTGCTGGACTACATTGGCGCCGACTACCCACCGACGGTAGAGGCGGGCAAGGTGGTGGATGATTCGGAATACCGCGAGCAGGTGGAGTTTCTTGGGGTCTTGCAGGGGTTGGTGGCGGATTTGCCGCAAAAGCCCGAGCGCGCGGAGCTGGTGAAGGGGGTCGAGGACCTGCTGGCGGCTGTCACCGCCCATGCAGACGGCGCGACCGTCGCTCGCCAGGCCCGCCAGTTGGGCGCCAAGCTGGCAGTCGCGTATGAAGTCAGCCAAGCCCCGGCCATCACGCCCGACCCGACGCGCGGCGCACCGCTCTACGCCCAGCACTGTTCGGTGTGCCACGGCACTGCCGGTGCCGGCGATGGTCCGGCCGGCATGGGGATGACGCCGCCTCCGGCCAATTTGACGGATGCTGCGCGCCTGGATCGCCTGAGCCTCTACGCGATCTACAACACCCTGGGCCTGGGTGTCGAAGGCACCGACATGCCGTCCTTCGCCGACCAACTGGACGACCGCCAGCGCTGGGACCTGGCCACCTACATCGCCGGCTTCACCGCCGACCCGGCTGCGGCGAAAAGCGAGCAGCCCTTCAACCTCGCCGACCTGGCCCGCCAGACGCCCAATGAAGTGCTGGCCGCAAACGGCCCGGCAGCTGCCGCAACCTTCCGCGCCCAGCGTGCGCAACCGCCGCAGGTCAAGCGTGGCCCGGCGCAGCTGCTCGATTACACCGCGACCACCCTGGACAAAAGCCTCGCGGCGTTCCGTAACGGAGACCACGAACAAGCCTATGACTTGTCGGTAGCGGCCTACCTGGAAGGCTTCGAGCTGGTGGAAAGCTCACTGGATAACGTCGATGCCAACGTGCGCAAGGACACCGAGAAGGCCCTGATGGCTTACCGGCAGTCGTTACAGGACGGTCTGCCGATCGAGCAGGTGCAGCAACGCTTGGACGTGGCCAAGGGCAAGCTCACCGAATCCGCAGGTTTGCTGGGCAGCGATGGCCTGAGCTGGTCGTTGAGCTACATCTCGGGCCTGCTGATCCTGCTGCGTGAAGGCCTGGAAGCGATCCTGGTGCTGGCGGCGATCCTGGCATTCCTGCGCAACACCGGCCAGCAGTCGGCGGTGCGTAGCGTCAACGTCGGCTGGGGCCTGGCGCTCTTGGCCGGCTTGGCCACCTGGGCGTTGGCGGCGTATGTGATTGATGTCAGCGGCGCCCAGCGCGAATTACTCGAAGGCTGCACGGCGCTGTTCGCCAGTGTGATGGTGCTGTGGCTTGGCGTGTGGATGCACGACCGCCGCCATGCCGCGGCGTGGCAGGACTACATCAAGAGCAGCCTGGTGGGCGGCGGTGGGCGTTTCGGTTTTGCGATATTGGCGTTCTTCTCGGTCTACCGCGAGCTGTTCGAAGTGATCCTGTTCTACGAAACCCTGTGGCTGCAAGCGGGCCCGGCCGGGCACAACGCGGTGCTGGCGGGTGGTGCCACGGCGTTGGTGCTGCTGGTGGGCCTGGCCTGGGTGATCCTGCGCGGTTCGGCGAAACTGCCGCTGGCGCTGTTTTTCGGCATCAATGCGGGGCTGCTGTGCGCGTTGTCGGTGGTGTTCGCCGGGCATGGCGTCAAGGCGTTGCAGGAAGCCGGCATCTTCGGCACGCGGCCGGTGGCGTTCTTTGACTTCGACTGGCTGGGCATCCACGCCGATGCATACTCGTTGAGCGCACAGGCCGTGGCGATCCTGGCCATTGTGGTGCTCTACGGCCGCAGCCGGCTGGCAGAAAAGCAGCGAGTGGCGGCATAACATGCGCGTATGGATCGATGCGGACGCCTGCCCCAGGGCCGCCAAGGACCAGGTGGTGAAGTTCGCCCTCAAGCGCCAGTTCGAGGTTGTCCTGGTAGCCGGCCAAAGCCAGATCAAGCCGAGCTTCTCGTGCGTGAAGTTGATCGTGGTGCCCAGCGGTCCGGACGCAGCAGATGACTATCTGGTGGAGCACGCAGTGCCCGGCGAACTGGTGATCTGCAGCGATGTGCCCCTGGCCGACCGCCTGGTGAGGAAGGGCGTCACCGCCCTCGACCCTCGGGGCAAGGAGTTCAGCCCGGCGAACATGAGCGAACGATTGGCGGTGCGCAACCTGTTTACCGACCTGCGTGAGCAGGGCCAGATGGGCGGTGGACCACCACCCCATGGGGAGAAGGACAAGCAGGCGTTTGCCAACGCACTCGACAGGATACTGACGCGGTTAATGCGCCAGTCCTGATCCGTTGGAGAGGGAGCCCGGCATTTCCGCTAATCGTTCTCGTGGGTAAGCTCCAGCACCCGGTCCACCAGCTTGTTGATGCCTGAGGCCACTTCACTGATGCTCTTGCCGAGCATATAGGCGGGCGTACTGACCAACTTGCGTGCGGTGTCCTCGACAATGTCTTCCACGCTGCATTCCTGGTGGGTGGCGCCCATCTTGTCCAGGGCTGCGGCAGTGTCGGTGTCGTTGCCGATGGTGCAGGTCACGCCCGGGCCGTAGATCTTCGCGGCCAGGGCCGGCGAGATGCAGATCAACCCCACCGGTTTGCCCGCTTCGGCAAAGGCTTCGGCCAGTTCCAGCACTTGCGGGTTGACGCTGCAACCCGCGCCCTCGACGGCAAAGTTCGACAAGTTCTTCGCCGCACCGAACCCACCGGGTACGATCAGCGCATCGAACTCGTCGGCGTTGGCGTCTCGAATATCCTTGACCTCGCCCCGGGCAATGCGGGCCGACTCCACCAGCACGTTGCGCGACTCGGGCATTTCCTCGCCGGTCAGGTGGTTGATCACGTGCAACTGGGCGATATCGGGTGCAAAACACTGGACCTGAGCACCGCGCTGATCCAGGCGCAGCAGGGTGATCACGCTTTCGTGGATCTCTGCGCCGTCGTACACGCCGCAGCCGGAAAGGATCACTGCAATCTTTTTGCTCATGGGCATTTCTCCTGGGGTCTTGGCGTTAAATGTCTACTAATTTGTAACCTGTTGCCAATGGGATCTCACACCGCTGCACCTAATCTTGATGTAACAAAAATAGACCGGACCAGACCATGGACTTCGTGCCTTACGCGGTACCGTTTTTCATTGCCTTGATTGTGGTGGAGCTGCTCGCCGACCGTTGGCGTGGGCAGCGCAACTATCGAGTGGCAGATGCCATCAACAGCCTCAGTACCGGTGTGCTGTCCACCACCACCGGGCTGTTGACCAAGGGGGTGGGGCTGCTGACCTACGCGTTCGCCCTCAAGCACCTGGCGTTGATCGAACTGCCTGCCCACAGCGTCTGGACCTGGGTATTCGCCTTTGTGTTCTACGACTTCTGCTACTACTGGCTGCACCGGATGGGGCACGAGCGCAATATCCTGTGGGCTGCGCACTCGGTGCATCACCAGAGCGAGGACTACAACCTCAGCACCGCCCTGCGCCAGACCAGCACCGGCTTCCTGCTGAGCTGGATCTTCTACCTGCCCCTGGCCGTGCTTGGCGTGCCGCTGGTGGTGTTTATCAGCGTGGCGTCCCTCAACCTCCTGTATCAATTCTGGGTGCATACCCGGCACGTGCCCAAGCTTGGCTGGTTCGAGTGGTTTTTCGTCACGCCATCCAATCATCGGGCCCACCATGCACAGAACGCTCTCTACATGGATCGCAACTACGGCGGTGTGTTCATTCTTTGGGACCGGCTGTTCGGCACCTTCCAGGAAGAAGACGACAACGAGCCGGTGATTTTCGGCGTGACCACACCCTTGGCCAGCTGGAACCCGCTGTGGGCCAACCTGCAGTTTTATGCACAGCTTTGGCGTGATGCGCGGCGTACCGAAAGTAAGTGGGACAAGCTGCGCATCTGGTTCATGCGCACCGGTTGGCGCCCGGCGGACGTGAAGGCCAAATACCCCGTGGCCAAGCCGGATTTGAGCCAGTTCCGCAAATTCGACGTGCCGCTGGACGCGCGCCAACAGGTCTACATTGCCCTGCAGTTCGCGGCGTATGTGGGGTTTGGCAGCTATTTGATGAATGTCGGCGAGGGCCTGCCCAGTGCAGCGCTGGTTGTCGGCTGGGGGGCGATGGCGCTTGGATTGTTCACCCTGGGGGTAGCCCTGGAGAATCGCCCGTGGGCGTTAAAGGCAGAGCTGATACGCCTGGCGCTGAATGTGCCGTTGGTATGGCTGGCGCCGATGGTTGGGCTGTGGCCGGCCAGCAACCTGGGCTGGCTGGGCCTGGTAAGCTACAGCCTGCTCAGCGTGATTGGCCTCTACTGTTGCAGAGGGCGGCTTACTCGACTGGTGTCTTAGACGCTTCTACCGGGACGGGCTCGGTGGCGGCGAGCCGCGCCTTGGCATCGGCACAGGCCTGGCGGGCGATACGGGCGTTCTTGAAGCGGCGGCGCAGCCACAGGCCAAGGCCCAGCAGCAGCAAGGCGCCCAGTACCCACAGTTCGTATTTCTTGACGCTGCCCAGCATGCCTTCCAGCACCGCGCCGAAGTGATAGGCCGCAGCGCCCAAGGCCGCCGCCCAGATTGCAGCACCTATACCGTTGAGGATCAGGTAGCGCAGTGGCGGGTAGCCTGACAGGCCGATCGCAACGGGCATTACCGTGCGTAAGCCGTAGACAAAGCGGAAGCTCAGCACCCAGATATCCGGGTGCCTGCGGATATGTTCCAGGGCCTTGTCGCCCATCAATTGCCAGCGCGGCTTGCGCGCCAACAGTTTGCGGCCGTGCTTGCGCCCCATGTAATACCAAAGCTGGTCGCCGGCGTAGCTGCCGAAGAAGGCAACGACCACCACCAGGTTGATATCCATGTACCCACGGAACGCCAGGAAGCCTGCGAGAACCAGGATGGTTTCGCCTTCGAAGAACGTGCCTAGGAAGAGGGCAAAGTAGCCGAAGTCATGCAGAAATTGTTGAAGCATGGTCTGGGTGCTGGCGAAATGAACGCGCAGCCTACGCCTTCGTGAACATTCATGAAAGTATCGAGATGTGTCACGAAGTGAACAATTCCTACAT
>Ga0207696_1000457_pt1 | contig 35683 bp, 42 predicted proteins | sample KBSS54metaG_FD_184403 | JGI IMG/M metagenome (GOLD analysis project Ga0207696, IMG submission 184403) | Switchgrass rhizosphere microbial communities from Kellogg Biological Station, Michigan, USA - KBS S5-4 metaG (SPAdes) (version 2) | ecosystem: Host-associated > Plants > Roots > Rhizosphere >...
ATAGAAATGATAGCTAGAAGATAGTATCCCTTAATTAATTTACAGTAACAATATCTATTTGCTTTGGAGGTATATGTATGTTTGATTTTATTAATTTAGATATTACTAATTTTACAGCTTTTTTATTTGCTACATTAGTAATATCACTTATTCCAGGACCAGATGTAGCATTTGTAGTGAGCCGTAGTATTGCTGGGGGGAAAAAGATCGGAATTGCCACAGCATTTGGAATGCAAGTAGGGATTCTTTTCCACATTCTCCTCGCCGCATTCGGCCTATCGGCTATCTTGATGACTTCTGCACTTGCTTTTCAAATCGTAAAATATATTGGTGCTGCGTATCTAATTTACTTGGGAATACAAACTATTCAAGATAAAGAGGGAATAAACATTAATATTCAAAAAAATCACGGGGGTATGTGGAAAGCTTTTTGGCAAGGAGCTATAACTGATGTTTTTAATCCGAAAGTTGCTTTGTTTTTTCTTACTTTTCTCCCACAATTTATTAGTCCCAACCAAGAGAACACTTTTTTCCAATTCATATTTCTAGGAGTTATTTTTGGATTACTTGGTCTAATAATTGACGTTTGCTATTCGATTATTGCAGACTCAATTAGAAATGTTCTAGCAAAAAATAAAACTGTAATGCAATGGCAGAAAAGGGTTAGTGGCTTTACTTTAATTGGTTTAGGAACTTGGTTAGCTTTTGAAAAGAGAGATTAATCATCAACGAATAGGTGCTAGAATGAAGTAGAAAAAATTGATCTTATGATTAAAAATTTATGTTTAGTTATTCTATTAAAGTTACTTTAATTAAGAGACGAAAGTGCCCAATTTCTCCGTGAATTTATAGAAATGGGGCTTTTTCTTTATCTTTAGTAATTGCCTTTTAATCTTACTTAACATAAAACCATTTTATCGGCACTTAAACTTATTCTTCCCTGTCTTCATACATTGAAGGATGAGCAATACATATCCATCCTATAGGGAACTTTTTATTGGCCTCAACCTTATACATTGTGGCATGTTCTTCTAGTCCAAATATGATGCCTCTATGTTTTACTGTCGAATAGCAACTTTCTTCCCAATCCACATACCAGTTTTCTGGATCAGGGTCTACATCTAATAAATCATTTCCTACTCCATAGTGAGTTAGAAATTTACCTTCAAATCCTTCGAACATACAGATTTGATCTATTTTTTTTGTTTCGTGATCTACAAAAAAAGACATGTGTTCAGCTTGGTAAACTGTACAACTATGTCTCTTTTCAATTCTATATGGTTGTGCTAGTTCCTTTAATAAAACTTCTTCAGACATACCTAAAAAGAAGCTTCCAACTCTTTCTCCTTTTACTATGTTTCCATTCAAATGTCTTTCCATTAATTGACTACCCCTTATCTAAATTTGCTATGTAATAGTCATTTTACCATAATAAAAAACTTGTATAGGATATACAAAGGTAGTTAACATAATGTAAATTTCTCGGAACAATCATCAAAAAATACATTTATTTCTTTTTATGGTAAAATAAAAACTGATGATATATAGGAGGATTTACATTGATAAAAAATTTACCTTTGCTAATTTTTGTTCTAACAATTGGAGTTAGTACTTCTGCAATAAGTACGAATGGACATTTACCTACGGTTCTTGAATGGACTTTACCAATTATAAGTATTATTTTCAATGCTACTGCAGTTTTAGGATTATGTTTACACGTATTTGTATATAAACCTATGAAAAAAGCAGAAGAGAATCTAAATGAAGTTTTTAATAAATTGGACTAAAGATGATGATTCTTAGAATAGTTTTAGGAGCTCTAACAGGATTAATAATTTTATCAATTCTAGGAGTATCTAAAGAAAATTATGTATTTATAATTCCACTCTTCATGGCATTATTTCTATTTTCTAAAAAGAAAAAAGAAAGAACACCATAATAAAAAAGCAGCTGCTTTTTTATTTAAATGGATATGATGTGAAAATCTAGTTACCATAATCACAGTTATTGGTATAAATAAAAAGAAAACCTGTTTTACTGCAGGTTTTCTTTTTATGCTTATATTATTAATTTTAAATAAACATAAGCAATGTTTCTATATTTCACTCTGTTTTTTATTTCTGAATAAATACGTCATCCCGTACGTAACGATGAAAATGACTATAAAAACACCAATATTCTCAATCCAATTTAGTAAACCTGAAGGAATTAAGCTTTCTTTTAAGATAACCTTTCTCCATATAACAAAGAGTGCAATACCAAGTAAAGCAGAAACTTCCTCTGCTCTATTTTTCTTCTTCTCATTTTCCTCTAATAAGTCATCTTTGGTTATTCTCATTGTAATTTGTCTAGCTCCAACGTAAATTATGTAAATGATTAAAATGAACAGACTCATACCCCATTCACTCAACGGATGGCTTAATACCAGACCTCTAATGATTACATCTAGTGCTGACAATACAGCAATAAGAAAACCTGCTTCAGCATAAGATCTATACTCTAATGCTTGAACTCTTTCATCATCATGTTCTGTAATACGTAACATTTTTTTAAATTTATTCATTGCTCTCTCTCCCAAAATAGTTCATCTAGAGTCTTATCTAATGTTCTTGCAATATCAATACATAGTTTCAACGAAGGATTATACTTACCTGCTTCAATTAACCCAATCGTCTGTCTAGTGACATTTACTCTACTAGCCAAATCTTTTTGAGTTAAGTTCTTCTCTATGCGTGCAATCTTAATTCTATTAACCAAGATAAACCCACCTCTTATCTATACAAAACTCATGTAAGATATATATTACTTTATGCAATTTATATCTTACATTGATTTTTAGTTTAAAACAAGTAAAAGTTAAAGTCCACTGGTATATTTCGAACAATGGACTCCAATATAAATTACATTAACTTTTTTATTTAGGTTAGTTTGCTTACAAAATTTTAATTAAATAAGTTCTTTGTTTTAATGCATACCGTATGCGAAGCTAGTTACCATAATCAACATTCTAGGAATAAAAAAGAGCCTATTTGATGTAAAAAATCAAATAGGCTTTACTTTCTCTTTAAAATCCTTTTCATTAACTTCCCAAACATCATATTCTTCACCAAATTTATCTCTGATGTCCATGGCCATTAAATCGGATAAAATCTCGTAGTTATCTTTTATAGATTCATCTACTATGTCTTCATTAAGATCACCTTTAACTGTATTCCATCTAATAAACTTTTCATTATTTACACTTACGATATAGAAATACCTAGTTCTGAATTTATTTATTTTGCTATTTTTCATATGAATTCCTTTCAACTCTTGATAAATCTTAATTGAATTATAACTTACAAATTTTATTTTCATGAAAAATTCACCTGTATATCATATACAGATCTAGTTTACATAAACACTCTTCCGGAAGACATCCAAAAAGAGAGCCCTTATGAGAGTAAGGGTTCGAAAGAGGTCTCAATTATGAGTTATGCAGCTTCTTATACATCCTTGATATAACGGGTTTTCTTGGAAAGATGAATGAACGCAGAATGTATAAAAAGTGCACGTTTTATTCATATGTATTTTTTCATTATGTATTGATTCATTTAGAAATAAATGTTATTTTTATGAAGGAGTGATTTCCATAATGATATTGCGCAAAGCAGCCTCTACCGACGACCAGAGGCTGCTTTTTATTTTGTGACTTTTTAACCTAGACAATATATTAAACAATAGGGTATTTTATATTTGCACATGTTTCCTCTTTTATCGAAAATAAATAGAAACCACACGTAAAGAAAAGGCTTTCTCCTTAATAGGAAAAAGCCTTTTCTTTATGCTTATCAGTTTGAACACTAATTTTATCACATATTTGTAATTTAGTACGGTTATTTAAAAATTTACTTTTCGCTCTTATTTCTTCGTTTTCTTAATCGAAAGTGGTTAATTTATCTGGGAAAAAAATCTTTATTTCAGTACCTCTTTCCTTTTGAGAAATTGCTTTTATAGAGAGGCCTAATTTTTCACACAGGTTATTACACAAATATAGTCCCATCCCTGTAGATTTAGCATGATTTCGTCCGTTAGTTCCTGTGAAGCCTCTTTTAAAGATACGACCGAGGTCACCTTCATTAATCCCAATTCCGTTATCAGTGATGCCTAGAACAGTTCCTCCTTCAATCTTTTTTGCAGTAAAAGATAGCTCTAAGGAGAGGCTTCTATATTTAACAGAGTTATCTATCAGCTGTTTTAAAATAAAGATGATCCACTTGGAATCTGAAGTGACTTTTAGATCAAGTTGATCCGTATTTATTTGAGCACTTGCACGTATGAGAGTTAAAGATAGAGACTTAACAGCTTCATTAACAACAGAATGGAGTGAAAATGTTTCAATTCTGTAATCTTGATTTAAAGTACTACTTCTTGCATAGTATAGGGCTTGCTCAACATATCCATCAATTTTAGATATTTCTGTTTGAATGTGCATCTTTTCAGAAGTTCTGTGGTTTTCTAGGATTAATCTTAATGCAGTGATGGGGGTTTTTACCTCGTGAACCCACATTTCTATGTAATCATAGTACTCTTGTTGAGAATTCTTCAGGGAGGAGATACGGTCGTTCATGACCTTTGTAGCATTCTTTAGTATGCTATACAACACCTGTCCAGAATGAAACGTTGGCTCTTGTACAATATCAGCAATTAGTGTCTTCTCATCTAGTTGTTCAAATATGTCCATTAGATTGTCATAATAATGTTTTATTCGATAGAATTCAAACAGCATTGTACATAAAAAAAAGAATATAGAAATGGTATTAATTAAGACAATCACGTTTACGGGAAGATCAAATAAAAGAAGCATAAAGGAAATAATACACAGGGAAAGCGCCTTTAAAAGAAATGAAACCTGCTTTTCCTGCACAAACTGAAGTGCACTCATAGTTGATATCCTTGTCCTCTTTTTGTCAATAAGTACCCTTCTAATCCGATAGATTCTAACTTTCTTCTTAGTCTAGCTATATTTACGTTTAATGTGTTTTCGTCTACAAAATCCCCATTTTGCCACAGTTCATTCATTAGCTCTTCCCTTGAAATGATATTCCCTTTATTAAGTGTCAAAAGACGAAGAAGTCCTAAGTCATTTCTGTTAAGCTCCACTTCTTCTATACCAGATATGACTCTGCTTTTTAACACATCTAACGTTAATTCTTTGTAAGTTAAGAAAACATTCTGTGCACTTTCGTTGGTTCGTTTTAGAACTGCTTGAATATGTGCTAAAAGTATTTGTAAGTCATATGGTTTTGTAATAAAGTCATCTGCTCCAATATTAAGGATCAGTAGTTCATCCATGGGTGTATTTCGACTAGTTACAACAATAATTGGAACAGAAGAAACCTTACGAATTTGTCGACATATTTGAAAACCATCTTGATAAGGAAGGGTAAGATCCAAGAGAATCAGGTTTGGCTTGGACTCTAAAGATGCTTCTACAATGTTTTCAAAGTCATCACTACTGTTGCACTCATATCCATATTTCGTAAGGAAATCCATTGGTTCGTTTCGAATAGTTTGGTCATCTTCAATGATAAATATTTTCATAATATTTCCTCCATATTAAGTGATTACAAGTTTGTCAAAATTATAATGAAGGAATCTAAATAGCAATTTTAAAATCCCTTTATGTTATTTGTAATACATATGTAAATGAACGTCTTTTAATTTGTTTCCAGTGAACTTTAACCTTTATTTTGTAATTCTAATAGGTTGAAATGATAGACGCCACACATAACATTATATACAAATTTGGATTAAATTGTAATAACATCAACCTTACAAATCGGTAATGTTGCGGTAAGGAAGAACGATAGTACCCAAAAGTTTTAAATGATATCCTGAAAAAAACAAGGAGGGAAATTCAATGAGCACAATATTAAAGGTCGAAAATATTGAAAAAGTGTATGGAAACCGATCCAGCATTACACATGCTTTAAACAATATTTCTTTTGAAGTTGATAGAGAAGATTTTCTCGGAATTATGGGGGCAAGTGGAAGTGGAAAAAGTACTTTATTAAACTGCATTTCAACTATTGATACAGTGACAGCAGGTCATGTTTATGTCCAAGGTTCCGATATTACAACACTGAAAGGAAATAAATTATCAAAGTTTCGTCGAGAGAAGTTAGGCTTCATTTTCCAAGATTACAACTTACTTGATACCTTGACTGCTTACGAAAACATATCTTTAGCATTATCAATAATTAATTACCCTAAAAACAAAATTCACGAAGAAATTGATAAGGTGGCAAATGCATTAAATATACAAAACATCCTACATAAATATCCTTATCAAATGTCTGGTGGGCAACAGCAGAGGATTGCAGCAGCTAGAGCCATTGTAACGCAGCCTTCACTATTATTAGCTGATGAGCCGACTGGTGCCCTTGATAGTAAGTCAGCAAAAATGTTATTAAAAAGCTTAGAGATATTAAATAAACAACAACAAGCTACTATCTTAATGGTTACTCATGACGCATATAACGCTAGTTTTTGTAAAAGAATCATCTTTATTAAGGACGGGAAGATATTTAATGAACTAGTAAAAGGAAGTGATGATCGTCAAACCTTCTTTAACCGCATTATGGAAGTTGTAGCATTGCTCGGGGGAGATATAAGTGATGACTTTTAATCTGATTCTTAAAAATGTAAGACGGAGTATGAAAGATTACGCAATATACTTTCTCACATTGGCTTTAGGAGTGAGCTTGTTCTATGCTTTTAACTCAATCTCTTCTCAGCCAGATTTAAATAACTTAAATTATGCTATGGAACTGTTCGGAGATGCTCTGGTTACATATATAGGACTACTATCCAAATTCATCGCAGTTATTCTTGCTTTTCTCATCATTTATGCTAACCAATTTATTATGAAGCGAAGAAAGAAAGAAATGGGCATTTATATGTCCCTGGGAATGAATAAATGGAAGATATCTTCACTATTCGTAGGGGAAACTTTTTTAGTAGGGATATTAGCTTTAATGGTAGGGCTTGGTATCGGTTTTCTTTTGTCACAAGGAATATCAATCGTCGCTTTAAAGTTATTTGTAGGGAATGCAGCAGGTTTTCAACTAATGTTTTCAGCAGCAGCGATGAAACAAACCATTATAAGCTTTGCACTTATTTTTATTATTGTCATGTTATTTAATACTCGTACAATCATGAACATTAAACTTGTTGACCTTTTGACAGCAAATAGAAAAAACCAAGAATTAAAAGTTCCTAATAAACTAATTACACTGCTATTATTTCTACTTTCACTCGTATCACTTGTGACAGGCATTACATTACTCTTATTTTATGGGTTAAATAAAGATAAAATGACCTGGATAATGGGGCTTCTTGTAGTGGGAGTTATCTTATTTTATTACACAGTTTCTGGTGTGATTATTATGCTAATGAAAAGGAACAAAAAAACATATTTTACTGGTTTAAATGCATTCTCTTTTAGACAATTAGGAAGTAAGATGCAAACTAATTTTCTAGTTATGATTGTGCTGTGTGGACTTCTATTTACATCACTTGTTGTGCTTGGAACAGGATTTAGTACTACGAGCTCTATGAACAAGCAGGCTAAAGCATCTACTCCATTTGATCTTACAATTATGTATCCATACCAGAAAAACATTGCACCTTTAAATCGAGCAGATCGTGACGGAATTAAGCTTAGAAAAAGCCTTAAGAGCTACGCTCAAACTACGTTATATAAAACAACTATGACTTATGAAGATTTGTTTGAGGGGCAGAAGCTAAATCTAGCTAAAGCAGAGCAAAAAATGCTACAATCTCACATCAATTTCATTTCACAAACAGATTTTAACAAGCAGATGAGATTGTCTGGACAGAAACAGATTCAATTGAATCCTGATCAATACATTATAAATGCAAACCACGAAGGTACTGAAAAAAACGTAAAGTATTTTTTACAACACAATGGAACCCTTATCGTCGGACACAAAACACTAACTCCTGTAAGTGATAAACAATTTAAAAATATTATCTCTTTATCAAACTCCACAATTACAAATGATATGGGTACAGTAATTATTCCAGATCAAGTCGCTCGTACACTTAAACCAGATAGCTACTTACTTAACGGTAAATTTCCATCAATAAAAGTGGAAGGTCAAGTGTATGAAGCTATGAATAATAAATGGATTGAACATTCACTAAACGGAAGCATGTTTTATGTAACTAATAGTGTAATTAAAGATACGTATTTTGGAACCTTTGGTGTAATTGCATTCATTTGCAGTTATCTTGGCATAGTTCTGTTGATTGTAACCTTGTCTGTGTTGTCGTTACAGCAGCTAACGGAAATACAAGACAATAAAGAGCGTTATCGTACTTTAGCTAAACTTGGTGCTGATAAAGGAATGATTAACAAGTCCATTTTTAAGCAGGTCGCTTTTTATTTTGTTGCTCCGTTAATTATGGCAGTAATACTCTCTAGTTTCACCACTAGAGTAGTATTAGATAAACTAGAGCCTTTCTTTGAAATATCAATTGCTCAGAATATGATTGTCAGCTACGGGATTATTCTAGCACTATATGCAGTATATTTTGTTGCCACTTATCAAAGTGCAAAGCAAATTATCGTTGAAAATAATATTAAATAAGCTAGGGTGATAACAACATGGAGAAGTTTTTAGAAACACAGGGATTATCTGAGGTGATCATTGGGACGATAAAATGGTGGCTTCCGTACTTGGGGATTGCTGGCGTAATGCTTCTTGTTATTGTCATTACAATATTCATCCATAGACGTAACAGTTAAAGGAACTAAAATATTTTTATGTTATTTACATGAATATTTTATAAGAACCTTTTTTATAAATATTGTTTCACAAATTGAGAAAATTAATCACGCTACAAAAAGGTGTGATTGTGTAACGGGGTATATCAATGTTCTTTTTCTCACATCGATATTGATGTAATATTTACCTTATGTTACAATTATTCCAAACGACAAAACATAGTATATGCAATATATTATGTTCATTTCTTGCATTCAACACAAAAAGCCACTGTCTAGGCCAGTGGCTCTTCGTGTTCTTATAATTTATAGTTAACGGTTTAAATAATTGATTTTATACAAAAATATGATACGATAATAAAGATCAGACTATTTTTCACAAATTTCAACATAACCCTGTTTAAAAGCTACCTCGCCTTCACTCCGAGGTAGCTTTTTATTTTGTGGAAGATAATAATTACGTATAACCTCTTTAAATGTATTTGAAGAGGTTATACGTGAAAGTACACTTTTATACGTGTTACCAGAAATAAAAAGAACCTTATGCATTTATAAAAGTCTTTTTATTTTCTATTTAGCAAAGCTCAAAGAATGCTGTTTATTTACTACCTCGATGGTTCGAATATTCCGCCCATTAAGTTCTCTCACAGTAAACTCAATATCATTATACACAAGGACTTCATTTAATTTAACGTCTACTTTCTGAGATAAGATCCATCCACCTATCGTATCGACCTCATCAGTTTCAATGTTCGTTTCCATTAGTGTGTTTACGTCTCTTACTAATACTTTTCCATTAAAAACATAGTGACGTTCACCAATTTTTTGCCTATCGAGTACTTCATCAGAATCAAATTCGTCGTGGATTTCTCCTACGATTTCTTCTAAAATATCTTCAACGGTTACTAAACCAGCTGTCCCGCCATATTCATCAAGTAAGATTGCTATGTGGATACGTTCCTTTTGCATCTTTCTTAATAGCTTATTGATAGAGTACGATTCAATGACTTGAATCACTGGTTTAACGTAATGGCTAATGAGTTGGTCTCGTAATGTGTTATCAAATGCAACATCGCTTAAGATTTCTTTTATATTTACCATCCCTATGATTTGATCTTTATCTCCATCAGTTGTTACTGGGTAACGAGTATACTGCTCAAATGCAGCTATTTCTAAAAATGCACCAATCGTGTCATGTTCAGAGATTGTTATCATCTCAGTTCGTGGAATCATGATTTCTTTCGCCAGACGTTCATCAAATTCAAAAATATTGTTTACGTACTTTAGCTCACTCTGATTAATAGCACCACTCTTATAGCTCTCAGCTAACAGGAGACGAAGTTCCTCTTCTGAATGGGCCAATTCGTGCTCTGAAGCAGGTTTTAACCCAAACATTCCAACCAGTATTCGTGCAGAACCATTTAAAATCCAGATAAACGGATACATGATTTTATAAAACCAGATGATGGGCGCTGAAAATAACAATGTGACAGCTTCTGCTTTCTGTATTGAAAATGTCTTAGGTGCTAATTCACCTACCACAACATGAAGATAGGTCATCACAATAAAGGCAATACCAAACGATAAAAGGTGCGTAATGGACTCGTTTAAATCGAACTTCATAAAAACAGGACTTAGCAATCTTTCTACCGTAGGTTCACCAAGCACACCTAATCCCATCGCTGTTACTGTAATACCTAGTTGACAAGCAGATAAATATTCGTCTAAATGCGTAATGACTTTTTTAGCAGAGACAGCACCTTTTTTACCTTCAGCTACAAGTTGATCAATCTTAGAGCTCCGTACTTTTACAATCGCAAATTCGGTGGCTACAAAGAAACCAGTCAATCCAATTAATACTGCTACCAATAACAAGTTAATTATGTCCAATTAGTTGTCTTACCTAAGTAAGACGTACACCTCCAATAGATTTAATGACAAAAACCGTATGTAGAAATATCTAGCTATCTACGCTTCTTTTAAAATCACTCGTTGTAAAGGAACACCGCCCATGCTTATTGTCTTTTCAGATAACGTATATTTCTGATGATCTACTAGCAAGGTGTGAGTATCAATAACTTCACAGGTCCTTCCTTTGTGCTGAAAATGCTTTACGACATCTTTTTTTAAATCAGTTAGATTGTAGTATCTTTCTTCAAAATCAATGACAATTTTCTTTTTTCCAAATAAACCAAACATCCCAATCCCCTCCTATATGCTTATACGACTTGCTCGCATAAAAGTTCCATATATTTTCATATATTCCAATTACATAAAAGCGAGGTTCGTGAAAGTATACGTTCTTAGTTATCATAATCAACGATATATGAACTAAAAAGCCTAGAAACATAATGCTCTAGGCTTTTTAAACATTATCTATAACGTCTCGCAGAAAAGAATTGAACAATTGGAAAGATAACCAATGCCAGACATAACGCTGCAAACAAAGAAATATTGCCAAAGTCATTTTTTCTTACGAAAATAATACGATCTAAAATCCAAAGAACAAAAAGACCTATAGTTAAGATATGATAGCTTCTTTTAGCACTCATCGTAGCAATTTTCTTACCCATCTCATCTTTTTGAATTTGTCGATCAAATCCCCACGTAGCAAGTTGACATAAAGTAGTAATAACCAAAACTATTGCTATAACTCCCGTTACACCTAATCTAACTCCATCTTTAAAATCTGTTATATAAATCGTATACATTGCAAAAGCGCAGCTTAGTAAAATAATGGCAGTCCGTACATAATTATTTTTTACATTTTTCATCATAAATTCCCCCTGTTTTTGTATAAAAATAATTCATCTACACTAACATTTAAATTTCCTGCTAACTGAAATGCTAGCTCTAAGCTTGGATCGTACTTGTTATTCTCAATCGCATTAATCGTTTGTCTCGATACATTGCAAGCATTAGCTAGCGCTTCTTGAGATAACTTTTTAGATTTCCTTAGTTCTTTAATTTGATTATCCATACTCTCAACCCACCCCTAAAATGTAAAAAACATTTTACATTTATAGTATATGGTAATATTTTCATTATGTCAAACATCTTTTACAAACGTCTATTTTTTTCATATATAGCATACAAATTTAATTAACATAATGTGCTTTATAGACAGTGAGAAAGAATTTATATTCTCGATTAAAAATGGAAAAAGGGTTAGATTCCTCGCTAAGAGTCTAACCCTTTTTATTATCATAAATTGTATAATAATATTTATCTTTTGTATAAGTTTACTTTACCTTTATATAAGTTTGTTGTATTATTTGTTTGTAGTCAAAAAAAGGAAGGTGATTACATTGAAAGAGAAAAATGGTGACTACGTTGAAAATAAAGTGTATGAGCACCGAGTTTTAAAAAGAATGTCTCAAAAAGAATTGGCGGACGCTGTAGGAGTTTCCAAACAAACCATATATGTAATGGAGAAAAATAATTATTCTCCTTCTCTCGTTTTAGCTTTTCGAATAGCTAATTTCTTCGACGTAGACGTTAACGATATTTTTAATTATGTGGGAGGACGTGACTGAAATGATAACTGACAAAATAGAAGATGCTATTTTTACCCCTTTAAAAACCTGGACAGAACAATCGAATAGTAACTGGAATATGCTGATTGGTATTGGATTTTTATCCCTCATAATTGCAATGATATTGGTATACGTACTTCAAAAGAAGATGGGTATGAGTGTGTCTGATGAAAGAACAAGTCAAATAAACTTAAAAAGTGCCCTTGTTATGTTAAATGGAATCATCTTGTGCGACCTAATCTTCCCCAAAGAATATATGTGGCAAATTTTCTTCTTATTTAAATATTCCCTCGCATTCCTTGCTGCAGGTATATATCTTGCTGTGCGATATAAGAAGGATTTCTTAAACTAAAGAATTTTGTCGGCCATATTCAGAGGTAGTTAATATAATGGGTGTTATGAGTAGAAAAAGAGTCTAAAAATTGAAGGAAACTGGATTTTTAGACTCTTTAGACAAAAAACTATCACTTATTGCTGTTTTAATATTATAGGTATACAGATATCACAATAATCAACGTCATCTTCTTCACCGTAATATCTTTCAAACATTGGCCTAGAATCAACCAGGTAACCCTCGTTTAACAATTCAACAAAGATTAGATCCCAAGCTTTTTGAATTTCCTCTGCAGTATGCTTAACTCGATAAATCCTATATTGACCACCTATTAGTCTATCTTCGCTAACATTATTATCAATTTGATATTCATTAGAAATGACAATACCAGCATCATAGCGACAATTTTCCGGAGATGTTACTTCAGGATTATCTCGTGGAATACTTAAGATTGTTGAATTTTTATTAAACAACCCTTTCTTTTTAGCCCAACTCTTTAATTTTTCCATTACTTTAACATTATGAGGGCCATATGGACCCACTTGTCTTAAATACGCAATCCGATAGCTCGGTAAACGATCAATTTTAATGTTCATCTAATCTAACTCCTTTTTTATCAATATTGACTACAATGCAAAAGTTATCATGAATTAAAAATATAATCACCTAAAAATTTAAAATATTTTAAATTTTTACCAATTAATATCGTACCATCTATAAAACTAATTAATATATGGAAGAAAAAGAAACTCCTAATTGTTTATTCTTTTCTTTTTTATAGAAAATTTAAGCCAAATACCAAGTAACGTTGTCTAATAGGTATAAAAGGAAAAAGTAGAGAGGATGAATTTCAATTATTAGGATCGTTAAAAAAGCTCAAAAAGGTAATGATAAAGCCTTTTTAAAGCTTTTTCAGACATATGAACAAGATATTTATCGAATGGCTTATGTATATGTCAAAAATAAAGACGATGCCTTGGACGTGGTTCAAGAAGTAGCATACCGTTCTTTTAAAAACATAGATACTTTAAAAAAGCCAGAATACTTTAAGACATGGTTAATCAAGATTACTATTAGGTGTGCAATCGATCATCTAAGAAAGAATAGCAAGGTCGTTCAATTACATCCAGAATATGAGGAGATCATCGGTTCAGACATTGAAGATATACCCCTTACAATATCCCTTCATCAGTTAGTGGAAGAATTAAATGAAGATGAGAAAAGTGTTATTATTTTAAGATTTTATGAAGGCTATTCTTTTAGGGAAATAGCTGAGACATTGACCATTCCCTTAGGCACGGCTAAATCTATTTTATATCGTGCTTTAGCTAAACTTCGTAAACAAGTGAAAGGCGTTGGTATTTATGAAGAATAAACTAAAAGAAGAACTTGAACAAATTGAAATCCCGAAAGAATTACATATGAGAGCCAAACTCGGTGTAGAAAAGGCTAAATCAGAGCAACCAAGAAGAACGTTTAAAAAAGCAATTGTATTTCCGGCTGCCGCAGCTTTATTCCTTATAGGTTCCGCAGGTGTAGGCGCAGCGACATTTCCAAGCTTCAACCACTTACTATCTCTTGTTAGTCCCGACATTGCCTTGTTTCTTCAACCTATTGAAACCACTAGTGAAGATAAAGGAATAAAAATGAAGGTTGTAGGTGCCATGAACGATGACGAAATGGCTGTTATTTACGTTACGATGCAAGATTTAACAGGTAATCGTCTTGATAAAACGCTGGATCTTTATGATTACACATTAACTGACGGGCATATGTTTAATAGCCAAATTGTTGACTACGATAAAGATACAAATACAGCCACATTACGAATTCAAGCAAATGGAGCCACAAACTTTAATAATAAAAAAATCAAATTGCGAATAAGCTCTTTCCTTAGCCAAAAGCATAAGCATGAGGGAATCAAGATAGATACTGATCTGTCTGAGCTAAAGAACAAAAATGTAGATACAATCTCTCTTAGCACAGATAGTACATCCGGAGGAGGTGGGGAAATTACTGACCAACTCGACACGGGAGAAAGTATAGAAATCTTAAAGCCTAACGAAACCATTCTTTCTCTGCCAAAAATAAAATTTATGCATGTATCAAATATTGGATTTGTGAATGGTCAACTTCACGTTCAAACAAAGTGGTCCGATGAAGATATAGATAGCCATGGAGATTTTTATTTAGTTGATCCTTACGGAAAGAAGATAAATGCTTCTTCTAATATCTCTTATGGGGTAGATGAATCAGGAGAAACTGTTTACGGAAATAACTATGTAGAATATATTTTTGATGTGAATAATGAAAACCTTAGTAAGTTAAAGCTTATGGGAGACCTTGTATCTAATGGTAATTATACAAAAGGTGATTGGAGTACTACATTTAAATTGCATTCTGTAGAAAACGAAAAAAGTCTGAGATTCAATGAAGACTTTGGCAGTTGGAAAGCAACTAAAATGACCCTTTCATCATTAGGTGTGACGCTATACGGAAAAGGCCAATTTAAAGATACTGATGATATGAAAGTGAGTGTGAAAATGAACAATGGAAGCATTCAATTACTCGACTCATTACAAAACTTTAGTGACAATAAAAGTGTTAAAGCTAAATTTCTACCTTCTTCTCCTTTAGATTTATCGAAAATCAAAGCAATCAATATAAATGGTGCAGTCATCAAAGTATCTAGATAAAAGAAAAGGCTAAGTTTCTTACTCCTGTGAGTAAGAAACTTAGCTTTTTTATTGTTCACTATTTCAGGGGCTGCCTTAATATTAATTTACTAAGATTACAACACACGTAGTCCGTAAAAGTATACGTTTACGGACGATGAGTTTGTACGAAAAATTTACCATTCTCAACGTTCGTTTAGATTTGAAAACATTTTACGAACGTCCTTTAAAATACATGTAGTTTTACGAACGTTTTTAACAAGGTAATAGGTTGAAAAGTCTACTTTCTATAATCAAATTTATGTCAACTCGAAAAGAAAAAGCTTGTATCTAAGAAGATACAAGCTTTTTCCCATGCTGTTTAGAAATTTGTTTGCCCTTGTGAGGCCCTTTCGTTACGTATATCGGTTCATAACCAAAGTGCCTTGTGTAAGATACGAATATCTACTTTCAATTTGAGGTAATACGTTCGTTGAAGTCGCTGTTAAGCCTTTCAAAACTAATCAGTCCCTTCATAGACTAAGTACTTACCTTTTTACAACAAGCAATAATAATATTGGTGTTGTACTACATGTGTACCACATACCTTAAAGTTAAAACATTAATCATACAAATTTAATTTATAAGCTTGTTTTTTAAATCACTATGAGTGATAGATACATGTTTTACAATGAGTTAAGTTTATTTATCTCCATATCAATATGAAGAATGCCATCTTCTAAATAGACTTCTGACACTGGAATGAAGCCGAATGAACCATAAAATTCTTTTAAATAATCTTGAGCCTGAATGGTAATTTTATTTTCTGTTAGCTCTGTCTCAAGAAATTCTAATCCTCGTTGTAATAATTGTTGAGCAAGTTGTTGTCCCCTATATCCTCTTTTTACAAGTACTCTGCCCATTGAAGCAGCATCTTCGTAAGAGACTCCTGAAGGGATAATACGCAAATATGCAACAATCTCTCCTTTGTCTTCTTTAAACAAATGATAACAAAGAGGGTCTTTTCCATCTACCTCTGGGTAAGCACATTGTTGTTCAACAATAAATACAGAAACACGCTCTTTCATAATTTCATAAAGTTCATTAATTGATAATTCATCAAACCTTTTCAAATGCCAGCTCATTCTTGCTTACCTCCATACGTGCACTTAAATATATAACGTTGACATATAATTATAAGTTAAGACGTTTGATAATTTAAGCTTAAAACACAGATTATAAAAATTTCTATTATATAAAATAAAAGCAATCAACCTATGCATTTTTAGTTGATTGCCAAAATGAACACAAGATAGCGATAAACAGTCAGTGACTTTCACCCCCTATCTAAATTAGGAAAGCTTTGCTGCCAAATAAAGAAATGAACTCGCAGTCCAAGCAAATGAGCGATCTCTTAAAGGTTCGCCTGTACGGGCATTAAAATTTTCTGCAAATCCATTTTTAGATGTCAATCGACAGTATTTATCAGCGATTTCTTCGGACAAATTCATCTCTCCGCACTCCTCTAAAGCATCTACTAAAAGAAGAGTGGTTGGTCCCCAAATAGCCCCACGCCAATATGCATCGTCTTCATAAAGGGGGCTGTCAATAGCCTCAGTTGCTACTCCCCATTCAGTAAGGTAACGTTTGCTATTCAATGTGCTCACTAAATTATTTTTAATATCTTCAGGAAGCCTGTTTCCAATCACAAGGGACATAAGAGGAAGAAGACTATTACTTTCTATAGGCAAACCGGTTTCTGTAATTTTTGCTACAGGCAAGCCTTCCTCAACAAAGTATGTACAAAACAATTGAGTTAAACCATCAGCCTTCTTATCCCAATAAATCTTTTCTTCTGGCATCTCTAACCTTTCTGCAAAGTCACTAAGCATCTCCATTGCTTTTATAAGAAAAGCAGTTAAGTCTGGAGAATCAATGACCACTGGAGAAGCAAATACAGTGCTATTATCTTGTCCAGAGTCATTTCCATGATGGTATTCACATATGCCATCTTCGTTAGAGTCTTTATAAGAAAAATAGAAATGGACCTGTTTACTTACCCAAGTATATGCTTGTTTTAACTGTTCCTCTGTAAAATCCATTTTTTTAATCATTTTAGAGAAGAAGAGACCTTGGACCGGTGGCTTTGTAAAGTTCCAGCGAACCGTAGAATCAGAAACAGATCCAGGAATTTGCCCTAATGAATCTTGATGATCAAACAAAGTAGCCATCTGGTCCCAGGCTAAATCATTATCTACACCTGCTAAAGCCACTGCATTAAAGCAGTGATCCCAACTCCAAGCACCAGGAAAATGATGATTAGAGGCATACATAGTATATCTCTTTAGATAACCATCGGGTCTTACAATAGACGACCAGGTAACATAAGCTGCAGGATGTATAGTATTTATGTAGCGTTGAGGTACATTTAGTTGTTTACTACAAAATTCCCCGAAGTTACGTTCTACTCTTTTTATGGCTTCTGTGAAACTATACTCGTTCCAATCAGGCTTTAGTATATGTGTAGGAATATCCTGAATGACGCAAAGAAATTCGTCATCCTTATTTGATAAAATCTCTACAAATGAAACATTATCAGCTTTATCCATACTCCCTGTTTGATCGATATAAACATCTTGTCTTAAGTGAATAGAACCTGTAGAAGGAAAGATCAATAACTTAGTTAAGTTTTTATAACTGTTAATAATGCAGTACTTGTTATCTTTGTTTCCAAGTAAATAATTATATTCAAAATTATATAAAGGCTTTGTATCTAGGCGAAGACCTACTCCTTCTCCCTTACCTTTTATCAAAAGTTTTGATTCGCCATCGAAGCAAATTAAAATTTCCCCTTCGTCAAATACGATTCTAATAAAATTATAGTTTGCTGTATATTCATATTCTACAGGAAGTCCATATTTTAAAGGTATCAGCTTAAGAACATCCATATGTGACTTTGACTTTCCATGTAAAGAACGTATAAAGAGTCCTTTTTGGGAATCGTTATACTCGTGCTGATAAGAAATTGATAAATAAGATCCGAAATAGCTAAAAGGTACATGACTCAAATCCATAAATGAAAACCCTCCCTCTGAACTTGTTTAAACAAGTATAAATCTATTATAATTATATAAATACTTGAGTCAAGGACTGAAAAACATAACTAACCAAAAAGGATATTAAATGCAGTTAATTATCTAAATATTTTAATTTTTAAACAAGAAACGATTTTTGTTGTTGATATAGAGGTAATGAAAGCGCAAAACATTTTATTGACAACACTTGTTTAAACAAGTTAAGATAAATTCGCCGGCATAGTTAACAAGTTAACCAAAATAGAACAGATGTAATTATATAAGGGGCGGGGGTTCCAGATGGAGAATTTTAAAGAGAATGTGGCACAGATTATAGATAGTATTGGTGGAAAAACTAATATCCAAAATGCGACTCATTGTGTCACTCGGTTACGCTTAATCTTACATGATCAAGCCCAAGTAGATATTGAGAAGTTGGAAGAAAATGATTTAGTAAAAGGAAGCTTTCTTGCGAGTGGACAATTTCAAGTTGTCATTGGTCCAGGGTTGGTAGATAAAGTTTATAAGGAATTGGTTTCACAAACAGGTGTAACTGAGAGCTCAGCAGAGGAAATCAAAGAAGTAGTGACAGAGAAGAAAAATCTTCTTCAAAAAGCAATTCGTACTCTCGCCGATATTTTTATACCTATACTTCCTGCTATCGTAGCTGCGGGTTTATTAATGGGTTTAAACAATATTCTTTCTAATCCTGGTATCTTCTTTGATAAAAAGTCATTTCTTGATGTTTATAGTTCTTGGGCTGGCTTTGCCGGTATCATTAACGTTATAGCAAATACAGCTTTTACATTCTTACCTGCTCTTATTGGGTGGTCTGCAGTAAAGAAATTTGGTGGAAATCCAGTTTTAGGGATTGTATTAGGGCTAGTATTAGTTCACCCTTCACTTCTATCAGCTTATGACTTTGCAGCTGACCCAGACAAAGCTAAATATTGGAGTATCTTAGGATTAGAAATTCCACAAGTCGGTTATCAAGGGCAGGTTATCCCTGTAATTTTCGCATCATATATTCTTGCTTTTTGTGAGCGTAAATTAAAGAAATTAGTACCTGAATCTATCCAATTGATTTTCGTTTCTCCAGTAGCTCTTTTAGTAACCGGTTTTATTACATTTACCGTTATCGGTCCTATCACTATGACCGGAGCAAACTGGATTACAGATAGTATTGTTTCTTTATTTGATGTAGCCCCTGTATTAGCTGGTGCTTTATATGGTTTTATCTCACCGCCTCTTGTTATTACAGGAATGCACCATTTATTTTTAGGAGTAAATCTTCAAATGGCAGGATCACTTGGTTACGTTACACTTTGGCCAATAGGAGAAACCGTTACAATGGCTCAAGGAGCAGCAGCCTTAACTATGTTTTTTATACTTAAAACCAACCAAAAATTAAGAGGAGTAGCTCTAACTTCTACTGCTTCAGCTTGGATGGGCATTACTGAGCCAGCTATTTATGGAGTAAACTTACGATTTAGATATCCTTTTATTGCAGTAATGCTTGGCAGTGCAGTAGGTAGTGCTTTTTTAGCTTATGAAAATGTGAAAGCAACATCAGTAGGCGTAGGTGGAATTCTTTCTTTTCTTTCAGTATTTCCTGAATATTGGGGCTCCTACTTCATAGGACAAGGGATTTCGATTGTATTAACAATTGGGTTAACGCTTATATTTTATAAATATCAAATTTTTGGTCAAAAGCAGAAAAATGCAAAGGCTCAAAGTGTAGATGGGGGACTATAATGAAAAGTTTTAAAACAAGTACAATTTATCAAATTTACCCTAAATCTTACTATGATTCTAATCAAGATGGCTTGGGAGACTTAAAAGGCATTACAGAAAAGCTGGATTACCTTCATTTTTTAGGCGTTGATTATCTTTGGATTACACCGTTTTTTGTCTCTCCTCAAAATGATAATGGATATGATGTAGAAAAGTATTGTGAAATAGATCCTTTGTTTGGCACAATGGAGGACTTTGAAGAGTTAGTAAAGGAATCTGAGCGTAGAGGTATGGGGGTTATGCTTGATATGGTATTTAATCATACTTCTACTCAACATACTTGGTTCCAGAAAGCATTATCTGGAGATGAACACTATAAAGATTACTATATTTTTCAAGATGGGGTTGAAGGAACTCCACCGACAAACTGGATATCTAAATTTGGCGGGAGCGCATGGGAGTATGTTCCCTCCTTACAACAATATTACTTACACTTATTTGATAAAACTCAAGCTGATTTAAATTGGGAAAACCCAAAGGTCCGAGATGAACTTGTAAACATTCTTAAATTTTGGATTAATAAAGGGATTAAAGGATTTCGTTTTGATGTAGTCAATCTTATATCTAAGCCCTATCAATACAAAGACGACATTCAAGGAGACGGTCGACGCTTTTATACAGATGGTCCTAAAGTTCATCAATATTTAAAAGAAATATGTAAGCGCAGTGGTTTAAATGATAGTGGAATGGTGACTGTAGGTGAAATGTCTTCTACAACTATTGATCATTGTGTACGCTATTCCAATCCAGAAGAAGAAGAGTTATCTATGTGTTTTAACTTTCACCATTTAAAGGTTGATTATAAAAACCAAGAAAAATGGGAACTTCAAGATTGTGATTTTATAAAACTCAAGGACCTTTTAAATACTTGGCAAGTAGGTATGCAAGAAGGAAATGGCTGGAACGCACTCTTCTGGTGCAACCATGACCAACCAAGAATTTTGTCTCGGTTTGGCGATGATAAAGGATATTACAAAGAATCAGCTAAAATGCTAGCTACTATGATTCATTTGCTTCGTGGAACTCCTTATATCTATCAAGGAGAAGAAATAGGTATGACAAACGCTTATTTCAAAAATATTAGTCAGTATAAAGATGTAGAAAGCATTAACTATTATCATATTTTAAAAGAACAAGGTAAAAATGCGCATGATATCATGCAGATTTTACAAGAGCGTTCAAGAGATAACTCAAGAACACCTATGCAATGGAGTGCTGAAAACAATGCTGGATTCAGTAAGGAAAGACCTTGGATTGATGTAATAGGTAATTATAAAGGAATTAATGTAGAGGAAAGTATTACTGATAAAAATTCCATCTTTCATTACTATAAAAAGCTAATATCTTTAAGGAAAGAACACAAAGTCATTTCTGAAGGGAACTATTCTCCATTACTTCCTGAACACCAATCTGTTTTCGCCTATAAAAGAGAATTTTCGAATCAATCTTTACTTGTTATCAATAATTTTTATGGACAAGAAACAGAAACTCACTTTGTTGAGGACTTAACAGGCTATCAGTGTATATTATCTAACTATCCAGAGCGTCAGTTAATAAATAAAATGATGCTAAGACCCTATGAATCAATGGTTTATTTAAAAGTTAAGTAAAAGAAAAAATGCACATATCAGAAACTTATGTGCATTTTTTCTTTTGTTCTTCTACTAAATATTCTATAAGTTTTTTACTTTCGCTGTGTTTGGTCAAAGAATACAAAGTTACCAGGGGTATGTCTTGATTCTGTATGTTCAAACATGACACCATCTGCATTAAAAACGTGGCTGGTTACAACAACTACACTATTAAACCCATCTAATTTTAGATATTTTTCATCCATATCAGTAGTTCTTTCCACTACCATTTTTCGCTTTGCAGTGACCGCACGTTGATCTAGCTCTCTATCTAAGAATTCGTAGATGGAATCCTCTGCTAACTCAGTTGTTAATCCCTCAGCAATATCTTTCCTAAAATAATTATAATCCATAATTACAGGGTTTCCCTCTAAATAACGCACACGTTTCAAGTGATAAACTTCAATTCCAATTGGAAACCTGGTATGCTCATGAATATCTTCATCTACAACCAGTTCTTCGAAGACAATAACGTCTGTCCGATGTTTTTTATTGTTTCGGGTTGCAAACTCTTTAAACGTTTCCGTCTCACCGAACATATACTCGTTATCTTTAAAATCCTGATAAATTACGTGCACACCTTTTCCATGCTTAGTCTGTACATACCCTTCATTTGCCAAGTTTCCAATTGCCCTACGCAATGTATTTCTGGAACAATCGTATTCTTTGACTAAGGTATTTTCTGAAGGAAGAAGTTCCTGATATTCGTACACATTCTGCTCAATTTTCTTCTTTAAATCTTCATATATTTCTACGTACTTTGTTCTTGGCATGACAGCCTCCTATGCCCTATCTGTATGTAGTAAGTTTTGGGTCACCTAACATCACCCTAAATTCCTTTTGTCTAGTATATCATTAAAACCTTAACCATTACTTTTCTAAAGTAATGGTTAAGATTTTAATGGCCAAGAACGGACTATTGTGCCCTTCTTTTCTTAAGCTTAATGGCGTTTAGATGCCTTATTCATCTTCATTAATTAGTACAGAGATATTTGCCCAACCATAAGCAACATCGTCTACTAGCATTCCGCCGAACTCACTCTTTCTACGAAGATATTCCTTACCACCCATACGTTCATAAAAACCAAGTCCTGATTTATTTTGCTCCATCACCCAAACCATCATTGACTCAATACCTTTTTCTTTAAACTGCTTGGTAATAGCCGAAACCAGTTGTCTTCCTGCACCTAATCCCCTAGATTCTTTTAAAAGATAAAGTGAATATAATTCTCCAGCAAAGTTTTCATCATCATTGTTTTTCCCTGCTGCAAAGCCTATAACTTTTTCTGCATCATTAATAGCAATATAAATGAAAGCTTCATTTTCATTATGTAAAAAGTGAATCCATTTTTGTTCTGCTTCTTCATACGATAATTTTTCTAAATAATCGTCCGGTACTAAACCCTGATAAGTAGTCTTCCAACCATCAACATAAACGCTTGCTATATCCTTTATATCTTCTTTATTTGCTTCTCTTATTTTCAAACTAATCACCTCTAACACTTATATTGAGAATATTATAGCATTCTTAAAAGTTAAATTTCATCGTTTGTTGTATATGAAAAGGATCAAATGAGCTTCTTTGAAGGTATTGATAAATGTAAAAGAGCCTGTGCCCTCAAAACGTTTGATGAAATCCAAATAAATTGTATTGCATTCCAATAGCAATAATCGGGAAAAGGGATGATATTCCACTGGATAAAGAACGTTTGTTCGTATATAATGTATAGAACAAACGTTCTTTTATTTGAGGATTATTTTCAATGGAGGATGAGCAGTTACCAAACCGAATTATTATATGTATCGACATGAAGGCGTTCTATGCGTCGGTTTCTTCTGTCATAAGAGGATTAAATCCGTTGAAAACAAAGCTTGCGGTGGTCGGAGATATCAAACGGTCGGGATCCGTTGTATTAGCTGCCACACCCTTATTAAAGAAAGAAGGGGTCAAAACAGGAAGTCGTCTTTTCGACATTCCTAAAAGGAAAGATATCCATGTGGTGAATCCATCCATGGAGAGATACATAAAGGCTTCGACCTATATTTCGAGCTTGGTGTTACAGTATGTGGCTCCTGAGGATTTTCACGCCTATAGTATTGATGAGCTGTTTATTGATGCGACAGCTTCGTTGCATCTATTCGCTCGTACACCAGAAGAATTAGCCCATAAGATTATCGACGAGATTTATCGTAAGACACGCCTGACAGCTACGGCAGGCATAGGCCCTAATCTCTTACTGGCGAAGGTAAGCTTAGACCATGAGGCCAAGAATAGCCCAACAGGAGTGGCGTATTGGCGATATGAGGATATTCCCTTTAAGTTGTGGTCTATTCATCCGATGAAGGATTTCTGGGGAATCTCATCTGCTACGGAAAGACGCTTAAATCGTTTGGGAATCCACTCCATCAAAGAACTGGCTCTTTCTTCTGTCGAGATGTTACGGAAAGAATTTGGTGTCCTAGGCGAAGAAATCCATCAACATGCGAATGGGATTGATTTTAGTCGTATTTCCGACGTATACATCCCTAGTTCTCGTTCCTTTGGAAAAAGTCAGATTCTCTTTCACGATTATACAAGCCGAAAAGAAGTGGAATTATTACTATTGGAGCTATTGGATGATGTTTGTTTTCGGTTACGCATGCATCAAGTGGTAGCTCAAACGATCCATTTATCCATTGGCTATAGCAAACAAACAGGTGGAGGCTTCTCAAGACAAAAGAAAATGGGAAGAGCTTCAAATTTAAGCCAAGATATTTTTCCCTATTGCTTAACCATCTTACATACATATGATAATGGAATGCCGATTCGCTCCATTGGGATCTCCTTATCCAACACAAGCATTGAAGAAGAGGAGCAAATGAGCTTATTTGAGGATATCGATCAGCGTGAAAGAGCCTATGCTCTTGCCAAAACGATTGATGAAATTCGGATGCGTTATGGGAAGAATAGTGTGCTACGGGCTTCAAGCTATCTGGATCACTCAACAGCTCGTTATCGAAATGGTCTTATTGGCGGCCATAAAGCTTAAAGGAGGATGATATCATGAATGACGATAGAGGAATGAAAGAAACAATAGTGTATTATAAGGGTGAATATAAAGTATACAAAGATTGTTATTCATCTAGTATCGTTTCTTTGAAAGGCAGATAACAATACTAAAAATATGCAGTATCTATAGTATTCATAGAAATAAATATTAGGATATGAAGTTAAAGGTGAAAGTAAGGAAAAACCCAACCTTACCATTACAGAAGATTGGGTTTCTTCTATTTATCAGCAAAACACTTAGTTATGACCAACTATTGAGTGCGGTACATATGGCTCTTCAAGAAATGCAATTTCTTCAGGTGTTAGCTTAACCGATAAAGCACCTACTGCATTTTCAAGATGTGATGTTTTCGTAGCACCAATTATAGGAGCTGTTACTAGTTCTTTCTGTAGCAACCAGGCAAGTGCAATGTGTGTACGAGAGATACCATGTTTTTCTGCGATGGATGCTACTCGCTCCACAACCAATCGATCGGCGTCCGCAGTAGCATCGTATTTAGATTTTTGAATTTGATCTGTCTCAGAACGATGCGTTGTTACTGACCAATCACGCGTTAACCTCCCTGATGCAAGAGGGCTATATGGAGTAACACCAATTTTCTCTTCCTTACAAAGAGGTAACATTTCTCGTTCCTCTTCACGGTATAGTAGGTTTAAATGATTCTGCATGGACACAAACTTAGTCCAACCATTTTTCTCTGCTATATGTAATGCCTTTTGGAACTGCCAAGCGTACATGGCAGAAGCACCAATGTATCTTGCTTTGCCAGCCTTCACCACGTCATGTAATGCCTCCATCGTTTCTTCAATAGGGGTATTGTAATCCCAGCGATGGATGATATAAAGATCTACATAATCAGTTTCCAACCTCTTAAGGCTTTTATCGATTTCACTCATAATTGCTTTTCGGGAAAGGCCAGATCCGTTTGGACCTTTATGCATTTGTCCGTGTACTTTAGTCGCTATTACAACTTCATCACGATTAGCATAATCCTTAAGAGCTCGTCCAAGATATTCCTCGCTTGTACCCAATGAGTATACATTTGCTGTATCAAAAAAATTAATCCCTAAGTCGAGAGCTTTTTTTATAACAGGGCGAGAGTCCTCTTCATTAAGTACCCATTGGTGAAGCCATTTGTTGGCGTCCCCAAAACCCATACATCCAAGACAAAGTCGAGATACCTCTAAGCCTGTATTACCAAGTTTTACATACTCCATTCGATTGCTCCCTCTCTCTTGATTATTTGCCACTTTTATCGTGACTTATTTATAATTAATTATGTCATAAATAGTAAAGAAATCCTTAACACATTACTATTAAGTTTTTGCCTAATACTCTCAAACCCTCTTACTCACTTAATGAATATCAGGTATACTGAACCAAAAATGAAGAAAAGGAGAATGAATGATGTCCAAGAAATCCTACAAACAACAAGATGAACTTGCTAAACTCATTGAATGCTTTTCAAAGCAGGACGGTGTTCACCCTACCACTATTCCATCTTTATTTCTCATCCGCGAATCCATTAGTACAGAACCTATTTCTAGAGTTAACGAGCCATCTTTTTGCATGATCCTCCAAGGAGAGAAGGAGGTTTTATTGGGAGAGGAACGATTTTTGTACGGTCCTGGTAATTATATTGTGGCATCCGTTGACTTACCAGTTACAGGGCAAGTCATCAAAGCCTCAGCAGAATCCCCATATTTAGCCTTCAAACTTGAGTTTACTTGTAGCCAGGTTTTAGAGGTTTTAAATGAGACAGGTATTAATACCTGTCAGGGAAAGAACGCAAAACGAGCTATGTATGTTAGCAAAATAGAACCATCTTTGTTGGACGCAGTAGTAAGGTTAGCATCTTTGCTAGAGACTCCAAAACATATCCCTGTTCTTGCTCCATTATTTAAAAAAGAAATTCTCTATTGGATCTTACAAGGCCCACATGGCGAAGCGCTTGAACAAATGGCATTAGAAGGTAGCAATGCCTTTAGAATAAGAGAGGTTATAAATCATATCATCAATAATTATGAAGAGTCTTTTCGAATTGAAGAGCTTGCCGAAATAGCAAATATGAGTGTTTCATCGCTACACCGACATTTTAAAGATGTAACGGCAATGAGTCCCATTCAGTTTCAAAAACAACTGAGATTGCAGGAAGCGAGGCGCTTGTTATTAGCAGAATCAACAGATGTAGCTGATGTCGCATTCAGGGTGGGATACGAAAGTCAATCGCAATTCAGTCGAGAATATTCCCGAATGTTTGGCTTTCCACCTAGAGTAGATATAAACCGAATGAGAGAACACTACGTTTAAATGAAGAAAGACTGCAGGTTGAAAAGGTTGTACTTAAAGTAAAGGATGCTTTAGTTCGATAAGAAATAGTAATTTTAAGATTTTCAACAATCCGACGCTTTAATGGATTAAGGATCACAAAAAACGATTATCGATGTAGACATAGCTACATTGATAAAAACCATTAAAACAAAAGCTTTTTTAAAAGTAGATCTTGATAAAATGAAAAAGTGGCGCTCTTTTGCTACGTTGCCAGAACAATACATAGGATTACAGGAGATTATAGATAAGCAAGTAGAAGTAACGCAACCTGTTTTAACAGAAGAGCAAATGGAACAGATGAATTTTACCTTAATTGAAGCCTTACATACAAATAAACAAGTGTACCTTACCTATTATAAGAGAGGCCAATGCATAACAGAGACAGGGTCCATTCAGTTTGTTGATTCTCTCGGAGGTTTATTTGTTTTCATCGATGATGTATTTGAGTTAAAGAACAAAATGAGGTTAAGCGAGCTCATCGATGTTAGCTTAGCTTAGTTCCTGAAGAAATCGTGTAGACGAAGTATTTATTTGGGTGGAGGGACGTTTATGTACAATTTTAGAATATATACGTTACGTGACGGTTCGAAGAGAATTATTAAACTAAAAGAAGGAGAATCCTTTAAACAGGAGCTTCAAAGAGCCGGTATTCAAGAAACGCAAATTTTTCAGATGCAACTAGTAGAAAAACCAGAGTAATTTTAATATACATCTTTTATATAGAACTAATTGTGTTAGTCTAAGAAAAGCCAAATAGAAAAGAGTGATTAACCTGGAAGAAACAAAGGAGCAAGAAATCGATTTTGATAAAGTGTACGACTATGCTGAATTTCCGGATAAAGTTAGTGGAAGGTGCGATCACTGCAACTCATCTTACTTTAAAAGTTCAGTGAAAAGTGGCGTTTTCTTGCGCGAATGCCGGGATTGTGGCATGAAGAAAAGTATTTAGTCTATAAAAGAAAGCAGGACTTGAATGGCAGTTGTTATTATTTGTTGCATGATCTTGGTAGGACTTTTTATTATTTATGCAGGGTGGAAGCGCCCATATGATGAAATTAGTTCACCCCCTGACATATGGATACTTGAACTCCTCTTTATTATCATTGAAAAACTATTTAAGGTGCCAGCAGAAAAATTTATGCGTGTCTCATTAATGGTATTCGGGACTGCTTGGTCACTGCTATTCCTTATGATATTGATTACACACGCATATTAGAATAAAAAAAGAAGTTACCCCTTGGTAACTTCTTTTTTTATTTGGAATGTCCAAAAAATTATCAATTATAACCAAACTGCTCTAATTGTTTATTTCCATTTTTTTATTGGACATTTCATTTTCTAGAGATGTTTTCAGTTGTTCTTTGCTCATTATCAGCGCTGCCACAAATGCAAGAACCGTAGGAATAAGCGCCCACATAAATGTATGGGCGATAGAAGAAGAAAGAACTCCTACAATTTTATCTAACACAGGTGCTGGGATATGAGCACGAGCCTCCGGCGAAAGAATTACGCGAGGATCGTTAAATGTTGGATTGTTGACCATTTGATCTTGTCCTGCAAAAATCTCCTTAAGTTTAGAAGAAAACTCGTCTCGTTGAATAATTCCAAAAATGGTAATACCAAGCGTCATGCCTAACGAGCGAATAAAAGAAACCGTTGAGTTCACAGATCCTCTTTGTGCCGGCTCAAAATGATGAATTGCTGCGTTACTGAGAACAGAGAATGTTGCTCCAATTCCTAATCCTGTAAGAACCATATAGATTGTAACTAAGAAACGACTTGTATCAGGACTCAACGTTGTTAGTAAGAATACACCTGCTCCTAGAATAATTGTAACGACAATCATAATGCTACGATAGCTTAATTTATTCATTAGAAAACCACCGGTTGTGGCTGAAACCACAGAGCCTAACATCATTGGAAGCAATACAAGACCTGAGTTAGTAGCTGTCCCTCCAAGCACACCTTGGATGTAGATAGGTATATACACGGAAGCCGTGACAAATGCCATCCCACTGAAAAGGCCCAAGAGGTTACTTGTAGTGAATAAACGAACTTTGAACATTGGAAAAGATATAATAGGATCTTTAGCTTTCCTTTCAATTAAAATAAAGGCAACAAACAACACGACAAAAGCAATGAATAAACCTAAGATTTCTCCAGAATTCCACTCATATTTATTACCGCCAAGCTCTAAGGCAAACATTAAGCTGACAATTGAACCAACCAGAGTAACGGCACCCCACCAATCAATTTTTTGTTTGGTGTGCACGGGTGATTCCTTATAGAAAAATACGATAAATGCTAATGCTAGAAGTCCCAAAGGAATATTCACATAAAATACCCAGTGCCAATTAATATAATCTGTAATATAAGCACCTAACAAGGGCCCGAAAATACTCGATAAACCAAAAACTGCTCCAAATAAACCACCTAGTTTGCCTCTTTTCTCAACAGGAACCGTATCAAACATAATAGTAAAAGCAATTGGGATGAGTGCTCCGCCGCCAATCCCTTGAATTGCTCGGTAGATACTAAGTTGTATAATACTTTCTGCCGTACCACACAAAATTGATCCAATTAAAAAGACGATGAGTCCAAAAATAAAAAACATTTTACGCCCAAACATATCGGAAAGCTTACCAAATATCGGCATACCTGCCATTTCAGCGACCATATAAGCTGATGTAACCCATACAAACTTATCAAGCCCGCCAAGCTCTCCGACTATAGTTCCCATAGCAGTAGCGACAATCGTGTTGTCCATAGACGCCATTAAAATTGCTAGCAAAAGACCTGCTAGCACTATTTTTAAATTACCTTGTTTTGCATTCATATTTAATCATTTTTCTCCTTTTGTAACACAATAAATTCTGAAAGTGTGTAAATTCTAAATAACTAAAGAAGAACCAGCCAAGACTAGTCCACTGGTTCTTCTTTAGAAGTAAGATATAAAGATATCTCGCGTAACCATTCCCAATCCCATTTTAATTTTTTATCTTGAATATCGTCGATGGTAGATTGGATCCATTCTAACTCAGCTAGTGACATAGTTTTCTGATATTCCACCTCAAGTAAGAACAATCGTGGAATACCTTTACTTGTCCCTACTTCCATCTGTTTTTCTACGTAAGCTAATATTTTCTCTAAAGCAAGCACTCTTTTTTGAAGTTGCTCTTTCACGTCTTCAGGTGTTAAAAGAGCGAGAAAAGAAATAGCAGCTGGAAATTCTAAGAATTCCTGCTTAGGTGTAGAAAGCATTTCTCTTATCCACTCGTACGCAGCTTCTCTCCCTTCCTTTGTTACTTCATAAACAATTAAATCTGGTCTCCCTTCGTTGTGCTTTTTCTCTTGAATGACAATCGCTCTATCGCGATGCAAACGATCAATGGTCTGATAGATGCTGTTTCGATAGCGAACGTTAATAACTTCATCTTTTCCCCTCTCTTTAATAAGCTGTTGCATACGATAAGGATGCATAGGCTCTTCAATGAGGAGACAAAGTATAGCTAAAGCAAGAGGTGATTTTTTGATTTTTTTATCCATAGTTATAATATTACTATTAATAACATTACTAAAACAAGAGGAAGATAAATCCAATGGTTGCAGAGATACATCTCTCAATTTCTAAAATCCATTCCTATCTGGTTAACTTAGTATTTTCTTCTTTCTAAAAGAATGTAAGATGTACTTAATTCTCAAGCCTTGTCATCTTTTTCATAACAAGTAAAACTTGTTTTGTTATATATCCAATTTATTTAATATAGGCATATTTTTATAAGTTTATTTTGCTTTTCTCTTTTTAAAATCGATTTTTCATTTTGCTTAATTCAAAGACAATTATCTATATGGTGAAAATAGGAGAAAACAAAAGCTTCGTTATCAATAACTAAAAAACGTCATATCTTTTAGATACGGCTCTTTTTCGAACATGGAAAATGTTTAATTTTATGACAAGGACATGATACATCTAATCTCACTTTTTAAAGTATCATCTGTTTCTAAGAATTAGTATAGGGAACAGATGAGGGAATCATATATCCTTTATTTACTATGAATGCCCTCCTCCTACAATATGAAACTTAAAAGAAACAAGGAGATGACACAACATGACAAACAATAAAAGCAGGACTAGTAATGAATTATTAGTATGCGGGGCTAAACAAGCAATCAATCAAATAAAATATGAAATCGCGAGCGAATTTGGTGTAAACCTTGGTGCTCACACAACTGCACGTGCAAACGGATCAGTAGGTGGCGAAATTACAAAGCGTCTTGTACAAATGGCTGAGCAACAACTTGACGGCGGACATTACTAATACAACTTTATAAACGGAAAAAGGAAGAATGAGCTTCATCCTTCCTTTTTCCGTTTATAAAATTCGTTTGTTTATCATATTTCACCACATCTTGAATGCTGCTTATGTAAAATTAAGAAGCGAATCTTACTTGTTAGTCGGTTCCCCAGACATCTTGAGCAATTTTAATTATGTGACTAATTTTACTCCATTGTTCCTCTTCTGTTAATACATTTCCTTCTTCTGTACTTGCAAAGCCACATTGTGGACTCAATGACAAGTTAGCTAGAGGAACATACTGACTTGCTTCTTGGATTCTCTGCTTGATGACCTCAGTATCTTCTAGTGTAGGAAACTTAGATGTTACTAACCCTAATACAACAGTTTGATTGTTACCTGTAAAGCTGTTTAACGGTTCAAAATCTCCTGAACGGTTATCATCATATTCAAGGAAAAGTCCATCTACATGTAAGTTAGCAAAGATTGCATCGGATATAGTATCATAGCCACCACTTGTGATATAAGTAGATCTAAAGTTTCCACGGCAAATATGCATAGTAATGAGCATATCTTCAGGCTTTTTAGAAATAGCATCATTTAAGCAACTTACTCGCGTATTGATAATGTCTTTTACATCCATACCCAGCTTCTCAACAACCGCATTGATGCGTTCTTCAGAAACAAAATCAATCCACGAAGTATCGTCTAATTGTAGGTAACGGCAGCCTGAGTCGTAAAAGGCTTGAATCGCTTTCTGATAAGCAGCCACAGTATCATGATAAAATTGATCTCTGTTTCCATTGTAATATGTATCTTCTTGAATTCGAGTAAATAACATGTTTGGGCTTGGAATTGAGAATTTAGCGACTTGGCTTCCATCACCATGGCGTTCGACAGCTTCTTTTAAAAACGTGAAATGTTCCACCATATAATGATGATTGAAGTCTACTTTACCTACTACCTTAATTGCGTTATTTTTGGTTTTTGCACCCTTGAATTGGCTGATATATTCTGTCTCAAACTGCTCTACACCTTCTAAGCCTGATAAGAAGTCCAAATGCCACCAAGAACGTCTAAATTCACCGTCCGTGATAGATTTAAGACCTACTTCAATTTGCTTCTGGACAAGTTTTTCAATTTCTTTGTCCTCTACAAATTTTAGATCGGCTTTATTAATTGTACCATTTGCATACGCTTTTCTTGCTTCTTTAAGGGGAGTTGTTCGTAAAAAGCTGCCTACGTGATCAGCTTTAAATGGAGCCTTCACTAGTGTCTTTGTCATGAGTTTGTCTCCTTCTTTCTTTTTAAAATAAAAAACCTCTTCTTAAAAATAAGAAGAGGTTAATAATCGTTATGGGTTCTCTTCTTATCTTCAAGCAAGTTGCTACTGGAATTGGCACAGTACTTTAACAGTCTGTTGCCGAGGCTTCCTAGGGCCAGTCCCTCCACCTCTCGAGATAAGAATATTCAATTTATTTAACTAGAAGAAATATAACACTTGTTTTCTTAGCTTGTCAACAAAAAAATGGAAAATCAGAAATAGCACACCTCTTATCTCGTTACTTCCTCATTACCTACTACAGTAAGGGTTCTTCTTTGTTTTTTGTTTGGACAGGAAAACTTACCGCAGTAGCTACATAGTATTTAAAGAATTTTGGCTCCATTATACCTAGCTTCTTCATTGAACTTTGCAAGGAGCGCTATTCCTCACTTCTAAGTTCTCCCTTTGATTCATTTCTTAGAGTGAATACGCTAAACCAATCTTTCATGTAGTCACATCTTCTTGCAAATACGAAAAGAGCAACCATCATATACTGGCTGCTCTCTCCTAGCAAAAATGCACCCACACAAATGTGAACGTGAACGTATTCATGTGATAGTACTTCATTGATAAAAAAAGAAATGATTTCTACTTACCTTTATACATAATTAATCGTTCTTTTGCTAAATTAATTAATTCCTTTAACTCTTCAACAGATTGCTTGTTATTACAATCGCTTAATAAATCTATTGTATCTTGCAAAAATTGTTCTCTTCTTTTTGCCCTTTTATGTTCAGCCTTATATTCTTCTGCCATCCTTGCTGTTCGAGTAGAACCCTCACGAGGAATCGGAACTTTTTCAAAATTTGAGGTACGAAGTTTTGTTTCTTTTTCATCAAACGTAGTGTTGTCTCGATTCCTATTCCTCAATCCTGATTGACCCAAAATACTCCTTGCAGCTCGTTCTCTTCCAATGGCCATTATCATTTCCCCTCTCTGCAATTGAGATTTGAAATAAACCGTCCTGTACAGATTCAATAACAATAAAATAAACCCTTCTTTAAGTATTGAGTTATAGTTAAAGAAGAAGGCAGATTCTTTGAAGATCTGTCTGTCTAATTAATTATTTCATATAGTTGTTAACTAAAAAGTAGCAATGTTCTCTAGTCATTTCGTGTAAGATTCCCTCAGGAATTTATTTATTTTGATTAATAAGGTTGAATAAAAGACACTTGAGTTTAAATGAGGAGGCTAATCATTCAAAAATTACGGTTTAGGATCAATGTAAGAAGGAAACTCAGTAGGGTGGTTCATTCCTGTTACGATTAAAAGATAGGCAAAAACAAAAAATATTGTAATTATCCCTATTATTACAACGAAACGAAGAAATTTTTTGATTTTTCTATACCTGCGAAACTCATAAAAATTAATAACATTATTCATATGAATCCTCCTCATCTTATTTTTTAGAAACACAGACTAAAAAAAGGTAATTTTATCTCCCAATATACCATTATTCCCTTTTATATTATACTGATAATTTCCAATTGACTGTTATTTATAATGTTATCAACATGGTATATCTTATCGATAATTAGATTGTGTACATTGAATTTAATAACAAGGTTTTAAATAATAACAAAAGCAAGTATATTACACATATAAATACATAAGTAAATTATTATATAGCAATCGTGGGGTCTTTCTTAATGAATACAAAAGCTTCAATTGAGATGGAAAAGGCAGCTTAGATCCTCAAATTATTTGGAGATAAAACACGGCTATAGATGATGAAACTTTTACAAACAAATGAATGTTGTGCAAGTGAGCTAGCTGAAATTTACAAGGCCAGTCAACCTGCCATGAGTCAGCATTTACGTAAGTTAAAAGACATTGGGCTAGTAAAAGAGAAAAGAAATGGTCAATGGAAACGTAAATAATAAAATACTCAATAAAAAGAACCATCGTAAATCCGATGGTTCTTTTTGTTGAATAAGACATTTATCAGTACTAAGCATATATGTTGTCAGAGATGCATAGAGTGTACGTATACAAATAATACTAGCTAAGTTGCGCATGCCATCACTGATTTAGCAATACAGAGCAATCTTTCTAGGAAAGGGGAATATAGTATGGAATTTCTCAAGAACTTTACTGTTCAAAGTATTTTCGTTGTTTTAATTTTATCAATGTTGGGAAGTTGCTTATGGGGAATTTGGAAACATGCATTGGAACATCCAAATTCCACTATAAGCGAAGTGCTTTCTCTACCTGAAATGAAAATCTTAAAATCATGTTTGTTTTTAGCATTTGTAGTAATTGGTTTTTACCTTCTATACCACATTTACGCAAAATAATGATTTTTTATTTAAAACTACATGGTGGGGGCCATGTAGTTTTCTTTTAGAAATCAAATAATTTATGAGTATAGAGTGGATTGATCTAAACTATACTTAATGGTTTATTTATAGTTATCTATCAGTCTATTCAAAAAAAACTATACTCAAGCATATGAGATGACGACTATTTATATGAGGAGAATTTTTATTTTATTTGAGAAATATGTAATCTGACACATTCAGCTTTTAGATTGGTTAGGTTTTTTTTCACATGAATGATAAAATACTTAGACAAAAAAATCTCCAAAAAAGTTGAATTTAAAAATTTATAGCTGTGTTTATACAAAGTATTTTACCTTGATTATAATAAAAAGCTACTACCTGTCCCCTCACAGTTTGTGAGTGAACCACAAAAAGAAAACCACTAGAATGGGTTCTAGTGGTTTTCTAGTTTAAAAGTCGCTATATTCTTCTAAGTCATCATCGTCTAATGAACCAGATATATTCTCTAAATCTGCGACCTTTCCTTCTTTCAGTTGAGGAACCTTTGAAGGCTCTTCTTCTTTGAAGGAATTGCTATCTGCAAA
>Ga0207696_1000458_pt1 | contig 35679 bp, 36 predicted proteins | sample KBSS54metaG_FD_184403 | JGI IMG/M metagenome (GOLD analysis project Ga0207696, IMG submission 184403) | Switchgrass rhizosphere microbial communities from Kellogg Biological Station, Michigan, USA - KBS S5-4 metaG (SPAdes) (version 2) | ecosystem: Host-associated > Plants > Roots > Rhizosphere >...
GTCGGGAACGAATCGCGAACGACCCCGAATGTTGGGTGAAAAACGGTGTTTACCGCTTTAGCGGCGATTGATTTGCCGGGCGCCTGGATTATCAAGGTGTTGGCGTTAACACCTTGATACGTTCACCGTTTTCGGGAATTAAAGAGATAACTGAACGCACGGGTGAACGGAAAAACCTCTCATCTTACAGATCTCACCCTGACAATATTGCCAGAGCGAGTTGTGTATAAGAGACTGCGCTTAATGACGGGGGATGCTTCCCTCTTTTAGTCGTCCCATTCCTTCTAATTTCACGTCGCGTGTACAAATTTGTCATAAATATGACACCGCCTGACGCTGTTCATAAACTCATCATTAACTGTCAGTAATGAGAAATACTCATGCCAAATACAATGTCCCAAAAGACCGCCCGTGAAGGGTTAAGCAACCCTGAGCTGTTTGAAGGCGGAGTATTCGTTACCAGGAATGGTGTTGCGGAACTCTTCGTCCAGACCGCAGCAGAACGCCAGCTCGAAGAGGCCGACCCAGCCGATATCGGATAAACGCTACGCTGGCAGACAAAGGTGTCAGAATTCGTGAATGGCTGGGTGTGGAAAATGAGTATCGTTGTTTTTATGACCATAACAATCATGACGAAATCAGTATTTTACTCTACGCAAGCATGAAGGAAGATTTTGAATCGGCTTTGTATCGCCATTCAGTTATTTACTAAATAGAGCGATGCTTCAGGCGCTCAGCCCAGAGGCGGCCTGAGCTCCAGCCCTGTGGACGGCTAAAATAAACCTTGTCATTCACCGTGGTTATATGAGTTAATGCATTCATCGGTTTGAAGCACAGAACCTTTAAGCAGTTTAGTAGCGCAGTCCTCAAAGAGTTATCATAGATACCCTTCGACGTGATCTACCTTCCTTTATCGCTTTAAAAAATCTGTAAAACATTCCAATTGCGCCGGAAGGCAAATTTAATTTAAAAGGTAATATCTATGTCTAACAAAATGACTGGTCTCGTAAAATGGTTCAACTCTGACAAAGGCTTCGGCTTCATCACTCCTGACGATGGCTCAAAAGACGTGTTCGTACACTTCTCTGCTATCCAGAACGATGGCTACAAGTCTCTGGACGAAGGCCAGAAAGTGTCTTTCACCATCGAAAGTGGTGCTAAAGGCCCAGCTGCTGGTAACGTAACTAGCCTGTAAGGTTAGCGTTAGCAAAGCTAAGAATTAAAAAAACCCGCCTCTGGCGGGTTTTTTGTTGCTGGAATTTACTTCCCAAACAACCGTCGTGAATTATCTTCAACCTTTCCAAAAAGACGTCGTTTCTGCATGGTACGCGTCCAGCTTGTCGATAGTCCGGCGGCGGACAGCAAGCGATGGAATTGTTCGTCATCAAATGGCATATGCCAGGCGATGGCGATAGCTTCAGCCACCGAAACATCACTTACTCGGGAAACCAGTTCCAGTGGATTTTCTGTCGATACATTGCCTGCCAGCACGACTTTATACAGCCAGCCGCAATAACCCGTTTCCTGCATCAGCGAAGACATATTGTTAATGCCAAAATGGTAATTCAGCTTGTAGCACGGTGAGCGCGGTTGTGTGACCTGAATCAGTGCATCGCCCCAACGGAAAATATCGCCAATATAGACATCTTTTTCTGTCAGCCCCTCGGTCGATAAATTTTCACCATAGGCTGGGGCGGTAAACAGTTCAGCCTGTTCGGGGAATTCACGCGCCCACCAGGTGTAATGCTCGCGCGGATAATGGCACAACGCGCGATCTGGCCCACCATGAACAATTTTTTCAGCCTGTTGATCGCCTTCCAGACCCAACTCAGTGAGTTTCAGCTCACCATCGACCTGATATTTGGCGATCGCACTTGGCCTGCTGCCTGCATACTCACGAACTTTGCCAATATATACGTTTAGCGGATAGTGCATCGGATCCTCCCTGTGGCCAGACGACAGATATAAAAAAAGCGAGCCATCAGGCTCGCTTTTCATCAGTTGCTTTGCAACTTATTTTTTAGCGGCAAAACGTGCTGCTGCTTCGTCCCAGTTCACCACATCCCAGAATGCTTTGATGTAGTCAGGGCGACGGTTTTGGAACTTCAGATAGTAAGCATGCTCCCACACATCCAGACCCACGATTGGGAAGCCGGATACGCCAGAAACCGCTTCGCCCATCAGCGGGCTGTCCTGGTTTGCGGTGGAAACCACAGCCAGTTTGTCACCTTTCAGAACCAGCCACGCCCAGCCGGAGCCGAAACGAGTTGCCGCAGCTTTCTCAAATTCTGCTTTGAAATTATCAACGCTACCGAAGTCACGCTCGATGGCGGCTTTCAGGTCACCTTGCAGGGTAGTGCCAGTTTTCAGGCCTTTCCAGAAGAAGCTGTGGTTAGCGTGGCCACCTGCGTTGTTACGCAGAACGGTTTTCTTGTCAGCTGGCAGTTGATCCAGTTTAGCGATCAGCTCTTCAACTGGCAGGCTTGCGAACTCTGGCAGAGATTCCAGCGCTGCATTAGCGTTATTTACGTACGCCTGGTGGTGTTTGCTGTGATGGATTTCCATCGTTTGCTTGTCGAAATGCGGTTCCAGAGCGTCGTATGCGTAAGGCAGGGATGGCAGTGTATAACTCATGTTCATCATCTCCATTTATTATCGAACGGCGCACAAGCTGTTAACGCCGCGTAATCAGTTGGTTCATTATAGTTAATTAAATGATATTGAAAATGATTATCAATGCCGTACTTTTAGCAAGGTTATAACTTTTCGTCATGATGGAGAAAATGTGAGCACTGTCAGGTAGATAAATCGTTTTTTGCCATCAGCCACAGAAACTGGCATTGCCGCAAAGGTAGCGTTGGGCAAATAGGGTGATAGTCGGCGCTTCATTCTTGCCTGGAGCACTACAATGTCGCTTAACGTCGCCCTTTTCGGTATCGGCCTTGATACCTACTGGCCGCAATTTTCTGGCCTGGAACAGCGCCTTACAGGCTATCTGCAACAAATTGACCATCGTCTCGCCGGGCTTAACGCGACGGTGATTAATGGTGGCCTGATTGATAGCGTCGCCAAAGCTGACCGCTTTGCTACACAACTTCAAAGCCAACCAGTCGATGCCATCGTGCTGTATATCAGCACCTACGCGCTGAGTTCCACGGTGCTGCCGCTGGTGCAAAAGATCAATAAGCCGGTGATTATCCTCGCCCTGCAACCAGAACTGGGTTTGCCGTACGGGAAAATCCGCGAGATGGCCGATCGTGGCGAACGTACCGGCGAATGGCTGGCACACTGCCAGGCGTGCAGCGCACCGGAACTGGCAAACGTGTTTAATCGCGCGGGGATTCGTTACCAGCTGATCGTCGGGGCATTGCAGGGTGATGAATATGCCTGGCAGCAAACGGAACAATGGCTGCAAGCCCTCGAAGTACACAAACAGCTGGCGGCTTGCCAGGTGGGCGTGTTGGGGCATTATTACGACGGCATGGTCGACGTTTACAGCAACATGACCAACCTGAGCGCCAAACTCGGCGTGCGCTTCAAGCCGCTGGAAATGTGCGAGCTGGCCGAATACCGCGAGCTGGTCACGCAAACCGCCAGCAGGCAAAAATGGCAAGAAGTGGAAGCCTCGCTGCAAATCGATCCCGCCTGTGAAAAAAACGAATTAGAACGTGCCGTCCAGACCGCTTGCGCCATGGATCAACTGATAGAAAACAACCACCTTGGTGCGCTGGCGTATTACTACGAAGGGCGCAATGGCAACGCTTACGAGAACATCATTACCTCGATTATTCTCGGTAACACGTTACTGACTCAGCGTGGCATTCCCGTTGCCGGTGAGTATGAAATCAAAAATGTGCTGGCGATGAAAATCCAGCAATTGCTGGGCGCGGGTGGCTCGTTCTCTGAGCCGTATGGCATTGAATTCGCGGATGATGTGGTGCTGTGGGGGCACGATGGCCCAGCACATCCACTGATGGCCGAAGGCAATGTGCGGCTGGTGCCGCTGCCGGTTTATCACGGCAAGCCGGGTAAAGGCGTCTCTATTCAGATGACCGTTAAACCCGGCCCTGTTACGTTCCTGTCGATTGTTGAGGATGCACACAACGGCGTGTGTTTGCAGTATGCCGAAGGGGAGGCGGTGGCTGGCGAAGTGCTGGATATTGGCAATACCAACAGTCGCTATCGCTTCGCGCTTTCGGCGCGCGATTTCACCACGCAATGGTGTCTCGGTGGGCCAGCGCACCATTGTGCGATTGGTCTGGGGCATCAGGGGGCGGTTCTGGAAAAACTTGCCTGGTTGCTCGGCGTGCAAACCACAAAAATCTGTTAGTCCAAAAACGGTGGATGGCGCTTGCGCTTATCCATCGCTCACTTTCATTCGCAGCTAATCGACCCACAACTTGAAATATCATGGTTATAAAGAACTGTGACCCCCGTCAATCGCACCCCCTGAATTTTGCCATTTTTCTCTCCGCCACGGCAGCACATAGAAGGTTAGCAAGTTGCTCAATCCTTAGACTCAGTGGCAATGGGGTAGTCAGCTGTCACCCCTGAGTTTTTTAGTTAAAACAGAGGGATATGGATAATGAGTAATGCAATAACGATGGGGATAATCTGGCATCTCGTGGGCGCCGCGAGCGCTGCCTGTTTTTACGCCCCTTTTAAAAAAGTGCAGCGTTGGTCATGGGAAACAATGTGGGCGGTTGGCGGCTTCGTTTCCTGGATTATTTTGCCATGGACGGTGAGTTACGTTTTACTTCCTGATTTTTGGGCTTACTTCGGCTCGTTTAACGCTTCAACTTTGTTGCCAGTCTTCTTGTTTGGCGCAATGTGGGGCATTGGTAACATTAACTATGGCCTGACCATGCGCTACCTGGGCATGTCGATGGGCATCGGTATTGCGATTGGCATCACGCTGATTGTCGGCACCTTAATGACGCCAATAATTGCCGGAAAATTTGATGTGCTGATTGGGACACCAGGTGGACGCATGACGTTGCTGGGTGTTCTGGTTGCGCTGATCGGCGTGGCCATTGTCACCCGCGCAGGCCAACTCAAAGAACGCAAAATGGGCATCAAGGCTGAAGAGTTCAACCTGAAAAAAGGGCTGGTTCTGGCGGTGATGTGCGGCATTTTCTCAGCAGGTATGTCCTTTGCGATGGACGCCGCAAAACCGATGCACGAAGCGGCAGCAGCACTGGGCGTTGACCCGCTGTATGTGGCCTTGCCAAGTTACGTGGTGATTATGGGCGGCGGCGCGCTTGTCAACCTTGGCTTCTGCTTCATTCGTCTGGCAAAAATGCAGAACTTGTCGATAAAAGCAGACTTCTCACTGGCAAAACCATTAATCATCAGCAACGTGTTATTCGCGGCACTTGCCGGTTTGATGTGGTATCTGCAGTTCTTCTTCTATGCCTGGGGCCACGCTAAAATTCCTGCGCAGTACGACTACATGAGCTGGATGTTGCACATGAGCTTCTACGTGCTGTGCGGCGGGTTGGTTGGCTTGATTATGAAAGAGTGGAAATCGGCAGGAACTCGTCCTGTTGGTGTACTGAGCGTCGGTTGCGTGGTGATTATTATTGCTGCCAACATCGTCGGCCTCGGCATGGCAAATTAATTATGTTTCAATAGCATATCGTTGACGCCACAGCCGTGGCGTCAACCCCGTTTCCTTGGTAAAGACCACCGAAAAATAGTTACTATCCTCAAAGCCACAGCGTGTGGCGATATCACCAATCAACAACTCACTATGACGCAATAAATCCTGTGCCTGGCAGATGCGTAACTGGCGTAAATACTGGCTGATGCTCATGCCGGTTTGCTGGCGGAAAATCTGCCGTAAATGGCGCTCTGCCACCTGATGTTGCTGGCAAAAATGCGCAAGCTCAAAGGACGAATCGAGGCTTTTCCCCAACGCTGCCAGCAATAAATCGAACGTTTCGCTACTGTCTGGCCCAGTTGCATCCTGAGATTGATAGCGATGGCGGCGCAACAAAATGCACAGTTGCAGGAACAGGCTCTCGGTCAGACACACCGACAGCGCGTCCATTTTCACGCTTTCGTGTTCCAGTTGGCCGATTAACTGCCGCGCTTGTGCCATGCCGTGGCTACTCAGCCGCCAGCGTGGATCTTTCCCGGCAGCCCGTGTGCTGTGCAACAAATCATTCCAGTCGACGTTGAGTTTGAGCCTTTCAGGGCAGTAGATGATGTTATGCAGCACTAAACCGTTAACCGATTCGTAGCTGTGGCGGTCTTCCGCGCGGATATAAAACAGGTCGCCGCAGGTGATGCGATACGGCCGGTCATTGAGGGTGTGCAAGCCGTTACCGCGCCAAACCAGCACCAGCTCGCAGAAATCGTGGGTATGTTCGGCAAAGACATTTTGCGGATAGCGATCCGCCACCGCCACGGGCTGCGTGGCAGAAACGAAGAAATCCGCTTTTTTGAGAACTAAATGATTTGCCACCGTAATGCCTCAAAAACCAAAATCTAAATGGTGGATGACGTTTCGCTTATCCACCCGACAAAACAAGCACCGTAGGTCGGATAAGCGCAGCGCCATCCGACAAACTAACAGGCAAGTATTGGCTTTTTTGGCTAAAAAAACGGTGATTGCCCTCGCGATTACTGAAGTTGCGTATCTCGGCCCTGGCGAATCTCACGCGGTGACCAGGAAAACTCACGCTTAAACAGCGTCGAAAAGTGGTTACTGTCGCCAAAACCGCATTGAAAAGCGATGTCTGTGACGCTTTCGTCGCCATGGCGCAACAAGTGACGCGCTTTCATCAAACGTAAACGGTTGAGATAGCGTTGGGGCGTCATACCCGTTCGCTGTTTTAGCTGGCGATGCAGAGTACGCAGGGAAAGCGTGAATTGTGAAGCCAGCGCTTCCCAGCAAATATCCTCAGCGAAGTGATCTTCAAGCCATGCCATCAGCAGATTTAACCGGCCTTCTGAACTTGCAGCACCTTCCACCATGCTGCCTTTGCGCAGCAATACCAGCAACTGCATAAACAGAATTTCACGGTTGGCGACAGAATGGGTATCCGACGCTTCACCAATTTGCTCAAACTGTTCAATCAGCCCGCGTACTTGCTGCAAAACGGGTTGATTCACGCGCCAGTGCGACGGGTAATGGCCGTCCTGCTCTTGCGGCAGCAACTTATCCAGCCCGGACAAAAAGCAAAATGCGTCTGGCGCACGGTACAGAATATTGGTCAGGCACAGATTTTCGGTGTGCTCGTACAAATGGCGATCGTGATCGCGCACGAAACAGACGGAACCGCCGCTTAATGTGTACGGCTGGCCGTTAAAAACGTGGGTTCCAGTGCCGTGCTCAACAATGACTATTTCGCAAAAGTCATGATGGTGTTCCGGAAAGGCGGCCTGGGGTAAACGCGGCTCAATCGCCACAGACGAATGCCCAGATGGGAAAAAGTCAAAACCATGTAATACCGTCATCATTAACCCCAAACCGTTTTGCGATGAGCAGATAGTAGATAACGCTTCTCATCTGCACCTTAAGTTTTCGACGCGAAATCCGTTAAATCCTGCTCGTTTTTTAAGAAAGGTCGGGAATTATCAGGAAATGCGGAGAGTGTCACAGCCCGGTTTTATGGGTGATAAACACGAATCTGTGACATGACTCACGTTCATCTTTGCTTCTTTGCCAGCGGCGGATTAGCGCTGTCAGTAACGAGAAGGTGGTCAACAGCGTTACTTTTTAGAGTGGGGTCAATTAATTTAGCAAGGACCCCCAAAATGACTCTACGCCATAGCGTTGCGGTAGACCTGGGCGCATCAAGCGGCCGTGTCATGCTGGCGCGCTTTGAACGTGATACCCGCAGCATTTGTCTGCGAGAAATTCATCGTTTCACCAACTGTTTAAAACAGGTCGACGGTTCCACCGTGTGGGATGTGGACGCGCTGGAAATGGAAATCCGCACTGGCCTGCAAAAAGCCTGCGATGACGGTATCGCCATTGACAGCATCGGCATTGACACCTGGGGTGTTGATTACGTGCTGATTGACCGCGACGGTAATCGAGTTGGGCAGCCTGTGTCTTATCGTGACAGCCGCACTGACGGCGTGATGGACGAGGCACTCAACCAGTTAGGTCGCGAAGAAATCTATCGTCGTACTGGTATTCAGTTCCTGCCTTTCAACACGCTTTACCAGTTCCGAGCTTTAGCGCAGCAACAGCCAGAACTGTTCGATAAAGTCGAACACGCACTGCTGATCCCGGACTATTTCTGCTACCGCCTGACGGGCGCGTTGAACTGGGAATACACCAACGCCACAACCACACAGCTGGTCAACATCAATAGCGATAACTGGGATGAAACCCTGCTCGAGTGGGCGGGCGTACCAGGCAAATGGTTCGGCACGCCGACCCATCCGGGCAATGTTATCGGCCAGTGGATTTGCCGCGAAGGGAACAAAATCCCGGTGGTTTCAGTCGCGACGCACGACACCGCCAGCGCGGTCATCGGCGCACCGCTGAAAGATAAAAACGCCGCCTACCTTTCTTCTGGCACCTGGTCGTTGATGGGCTTTGAGAGCAAAACGCCGTATGCCAATAGTGCAGCATTGGCCGCCAACATCACCAACGAAGGTGGTGCGGAAGGGCGTTATCGGGTGCTGAAAAACATTATGGGCCTATGGTTGTTACAGCGCGTCACGAGAGAGTTGGAGATCACGGATCTGGGCGATCTTATCGATCGCACCCGTAAAACTCCGGCCTGCCGCTTTGTGATCAACCCGAACGACGATCGTTTTATTAACCCTGAAAGCATGAGCCGTGAAATTCAGGCGGCATGTCGCGAAAGTAACCAGCCGGTTCCATTCACAGACAACGAGCTTGCACGCTGCATTTTCGACAGCCTGGCGCTGTTGTACGCCAAAACTTTGGCAGAACTAGCCAGCGTTCGTGGCCATGAGTTTAGCTGCCTGAATATTGTCGGCGGCGGTAGCCAGAACGAATTACTGAACCAGCTATGCGCTGACGCCTGCGGGATTCCGGTATTCGCCGGCCCGATTGAGGCCTCAACGCTCGGCAATATCGGCTGCCAGTTAATGGCGCTGGATGAAATCACTGACGTTGACGATTTCCGCAAAATCGTCGCCGCCAGCTATGAATTGAAATCTTTTACCCCACAAACAGATAGCGAAATTGCCCGGTATATCGCGCAGTTCCCGCTGAGCAATCAAAAACAAAAGGAGTTTTGCGCATGACCACACCTCTTGATCAAGCCTGGGAACTGGCGAAACAGCGTTTTGCTGCTGTCGGTGTTGATGTTGAATCTGCTCTGCAACAGCTCGACCGCTTGCCGGTTTCTATGCACTGCTGGCAGGGCGATGACGTTGCCGGGTTTGAAAACCCAGAAGGCGCGCTGAGCGGCGGGATTCAAGCCACCGGTAACTATCCGGGTAAAGCGCGCAACGCGACTGAATTACGCTCCGATCTGGATCGTGCATTAAGCCTGATCCCTGGCCCAAAACGCCTGAACCTGCACGCCATTTATCTGGAATCTGAGCAGCCAGTTTCACGCGACAAAATCAAACCAGAACACTTCAAAAACTGGGTTGAGTGGGCGAAAACCAACAAGTTAGGGCTGGATTTCAACCCATCTTGTTTCTCGCACCCGTTAAGCGCCGATGGTTTTACGTTGTCCCACGCTAACGATGAAATTCGTCAGTTCTGGATTGACCACGTTAAAGCCAGCCGCAAAGTTTCTGCTTACTTCGGCGAGCAGTTAGGTACGCCGTCAGTAATGAACATCTGGATCCCGGATGGCATGAAAGACATCACTGTTGATCGCCTGGCTCCGCGCCAGCGTCTGGTCGCGGCACTGGATGAAGCGATGAGCGAAAAACTCAACCCGCAACATCACATCGATGCGGTAGAAAGCAAGCTGTTCGGTATTGGTGCCGAAAGCTACACCGTGGGTTCCAACGAGTTCTACTTCGGTTATGCAACCAGCCGCCAGACCGCGCTGTGCCTGGATGCCGGTCACTTCCATCCGACTGAAGTTATCTCCGATAAAATCTCCAGCGCCATGCTGTATGTACCGCGCCTGCTGCTGCACGTAAGCCGTCCAGTGCGTTGGGACAGCGACCACGTGGTACTGCTGGATGACGAAACTCAAGCTATCGCCAGCGAAATTATCCGCCACGACCTGTTTGACCGCGTACACATCGGGCTGGATTTCTTCGATGCCTCCATTAACCGCATTGCGGCGTGGGTTATCGGTACTCGCAACATGAAAAAAGCACTGCTGCGTGCATTGCTGGAGCCAACTGAAACTCTGCGCCAGCTTGAGCGTGATGGTGATTACACCGCGCGTCTGGCCTTGCTGGAAGAGCAAAAATCACTGCCATGGGCAGCGGTTTGGGAAATGTATTGCCAGCGTAATGACACGCCGGTTGATGCCCAGTGGCTGAAAACTGTGCGTACTTACGAGCAGGACGTGTTGAGCAAACGCGGTTAACTACCCTCATCCCGACCTTCTCCCTGAGGGAGAAGGAGAAAACATGATTAATTCCCTCTCCCTTGGGAGAGGGCCAGGTTGAGGGGAAAAAGCCCTCACCAATACCAAAGGAACCACAAGACTATGCAGAACATCCTCAAAGCCTGGTTTGTAGAAGGCATGATCAAAGCAACAAGTGATGCCTGGCTGAAAGGCTGGGATGAGCGCAATGGCGGCAACATCACCATGCGTCTGGATGAAGCGGACATCACGCCATTCCAGGCTGATTTCCACGCCGCACCTCGTTACATCGCATTAAGCCAGCCGATGCCTGAACTGGCGAATACGCCGTTTATCGTCACTGGCTCTGGCAAATTCTTCCGCAACGTACAACTGGATCCAGCGGCAAATATTGGCGTGGTGAAAGTGGACAACCGCGGAACTGGCTACCACATTTTGTGGGGGCTGGAAAACGAAGCGGTGCCAACATCTGAACTGGCGGCACACTTCCAGTCACACAGCGTACGCATCAAAACCACTGGCGGTAAAGATCGCGTGATCATGCACTGTCATGCCACCAACCTGATTGCCCTGACCTACGTGCTGGAAAACACCACCGAAGTCATCACTCGCAAATTGTGGGAAGGCAGCACCGAATGTCTGGTGGTGTTCCCGGACGGCGTTGGCATTCTGCCGTGGATGGTGCCAGGCACCGATGAAATTGGAAATGCGACAGCTGACGAGATGGCAAAACACTCGCTGGTTCTGTGGCCGTTCCACGGGGTATTCGGTAGCGGCCCAACGCTTGATGAAGCGTTTGGTCTTATTGATACCGCTGAGAAGTCTGCTGAAGTGTTGGTAAAAGTTATTTCGATGGGTGGCATGAAACAAACCATCTCTCGCGATGAACTTATCGCGCTCGGTAAGCGTTTTGGCGTCACCCCATTAGCAAGTGCTTTAGAGCTGTAAGACTGTAACGTTGGATAACGCTTCGCTTTTAACGTAGGTCGGATAAGCGAAGCGTCATCCGACAGGCCCGACAAAAATAAAAAAACACCTGCAAACCCTACAAACATCGGAGTACAAGCAATGAAAACTAAAGCAATATTAGGTTGTACGCTTACCGTTGTCGCATTAGCACTCTCTGGTTCTGCCCTTGCTGAAGTGAAAATCGCGCTGGTGGCGAAATCGCTTGGTAATGGTTTCTTTGAAGCAGCAAACGTCGGGGCGCAGGAAGCCGCCAAAGAGTTGGGGGACGTTAAAGTTATTTATACCGGCCCAACCACCACCACAGCTGAAGCACAAATTGAAGTTCTCAACGGCTTGATCGCTCAAGGTGTTGATGCCATTGCTATTTCTGCTAATGACCCAGACGCGCTGGTTCCGGTGCTGAAAAAGGCCATGCAGCGTGGCATTAAAGTCGTTTCATGGGATTCCGGTGTGGCAAAAGATGGCCGCCAGATTCACCTGAACCCTTCTAATAACGCATTGATTGGCGAAACCAACGTCAAACTGGCCGCAGATGCGTTAAAAGCGATGAACGTCGAAAAAGGTGATGTCGCGATACTGAGCGCCACGCCGACCTCAACTAACCAGAATATCTGGATTGAAGAGATGAAAAAGGTACTGCCGAAGTACCCGTCTATCAATCTGGTCACCGTGGCCTATGGCGACGATCTTTCCGATAAAAGCTACCGTGAAACGGTCGGTCTGCTGAAATCTTATCCTGATTTAAAAGTGATCGTTTCGCCGTCTTCCGTCGGAATTGTTGCCGCAGCACAAGCGGTGAAAGACCAGGGCAAAATCGGCAAAGTCTACGTGACCGGCCTTGGCTTGCCGTCTGAAATGGCGGGTGCCGTGAAATCAGGTGCCTCGAAAAGTTTTGCCATCTGGAACCCAATCGATCTCGGCTACGCCGCCACTTACCTGGCAGACGATTTAGTCAAAGGTACGGCGACGAAAGAGGAAGCTAGCATGGGTAAATTGGGCAAAGTGAAGCTGGATGCGGATGGCAACGGCGCGATGGCTGAGCCGTTTGTTTACGATGCCAGCAACATCGATAAATTCTCCAAAATCTTCTGATTTAGGTTTTAGAAGCCACCCTCACCCTAACCCTCTCCCTGAGGGCGAGGGGACCGACCAAGGTTTTCTCCCTCTTCCTGAGGGAGAGGGGACCGATCGGTGTTCTCCCTCTCCTGGGGGAGAGGGCCGGGGTGAGGGCAACCAGAATCAACGGAGAACTTAACCATGGCACTCACGACACCACTGCTATCCCTCAAGGGGATCACTAAAGTCTTCCCCGGCGTTCGCGCGCTCGAAAATGTCCACCTCGATTTGTGGCCGGGAAAGGTTACGGCGCTCATCGGGGAAAACGGTGCCGGTAAATCCACCCTGGTGAAAGTCATGACCGGGATTTACCAGCCAGAAGAAGGCGAACTGTTATATAAAGCGATCCCGATTACGCTGCCAAACCCAGAAGCGGCGCACAAAGTCGGTATCACAGCCATTCACCAGGAAACGGTGCTGTTTGATGAACTGACCGTCACTGAAAACATTTTTGTCGGCCACTATATTTATCGCGGTTTCTTCAAAAAACTCGACTGGCCCGCGATGCACCAACAGGCTGAAGAAATCCTTACCCGTCTTGAAGTCCAGATTAACCCTCGCGCTACTCTCAAAACTCTCAGTATTGCTCAACGTCATATGGTGGCGATTGCGCGCGCATTGTCGTTTGAGGCACAGGTCGTCATTCTCGACGAACCAACCGCCGCGCTGTCGCAGCATGAAATTGTCGAGTTTTATCAGATCGTTGAGCGCCTGAAACGCGAAGGCAAAGCGATTCTGTTTATCTCGCACAAATTCGACGAGATTTTTGCCATTGCCGATCACTACACCATTCTGCGCGACGGGGTGTATATCAGTTCCGGGCAAATCAATGAGATAACCGAAGAGCGCATGGTCACCATGATGGTTGGGCGTGAAATCACTCACGCCTTCCCGAAAGTGCACTGCGAACTTGGCGATGTGGTGCTGGAGGTCAACGATCTCTGCCATCCAACTGAATTTGCCCATATCAATTTCCAGTTACGCAAAGGGGAAATCCTCGGTTTCTACGGCTTAGTGGGTGCCGGGCGGACCGAACTGATGCAGGCATTATCAGGCGTGTCGCGGCCATCGCATGGTGAAATCTTGCTGAACGGTCAGCCGATGCAATTCCGCCAGCCTGCGGATGCCATCAAAGCCGGGATTGTCTGTGTGCCGGAAGAGCGCCAGAAGCAGGGTGCCATCATTGAACTGCCTATCTACCAAAACATCAGCTTGCCACAACTGAGCCGCCTCAACCCGCGTGGTGTACTCAACGATGCGCGAGAATGGGCGCTGGCCGATGAATACGCCAAACGCTTGCAGGTCAAAGCTTTTAGCTGGAAACAACCGGTTGAAACGCTATCCGGCGGTAATCAGCAAAAAGTGGTAATCGGTAAATGGTTGGCGACTCAGCCAGAGGTGATCATTCTCGATGAGCCGACTAAAGGCATCGATATCGGCTCCAAAGCTGCGGTGCATCAGTTTATGTCTGAGCTGGTGGGTCACGGCCTGGCGGTGATTATGGTGTCGTCCGAATTGCCGGAAGTGATGGGCATGGCCGACCGCATTATCGTGATGCATGAAGGGCTAATGGTTGCCGAATATCGCGCAGGTGAAGCCAGTGCGGAAATGATCGTCAGCGCCGCCAGCGGCTCGCATGAGGAGGCAGCATAATGTGGCAAACCCTGCTCAAACATCGTGAATTTCTCCTCGCGGGCGTCATCCTGTTGATGGTACTGGGTATTGGCAGCCGTGCGCCGTCGTTCCTCGCACCTGGCAACCTGGTGGAGATGTTCAACGACACCTCGATTCTTATCATTCTCGCCCTCGGCCAAATGATGGTGCTGCTGACCAAAGGCATTGATTTGTCGATGGCGGCAAACCTGGCGCTTACCGGCATGATTGTCGCGTTACTCAACTTCCACTATCCGCAAATTCCCGTCTGGGCGCTGCTTTCGCTGGCAACCGTTCTGGGCTTGCTGATGGGCGTAATCAACGGTTTGTTGGTCTGGAAGCTCGGTATTCCGGCGATTGTCGTCACGCTTGGCACCATGAGTATTTATCGCGGCATTATTTTCCTGCTCTCGAACGGCGGTTGGATTAACGCCCACCAGATGAGTAGCGATTTCCTCGGGTTGCCGCGTGCGGTGATTTTGGGAATGCCGTTGCTGAGTTGGTGTGCGGTCGCAGCATTGTTGTTGGTCGGCTATTTCTTGCGTTACAGCTGCACTGGCCGGGCGATGTATACCGCAGGCGGCAACGCTACCGCCGCGTATTACACCGGAATCAACGCCGGAAAAATGCAGTTCATCAGTTTCAGCCTTTCGGGCGCGCTGGCAGGTTTCTGCGGCTATTTGTGGATTTCTCGTTTTGCTGTGGCGTATGTCGACGTGGCGAACGGTTTTGAACTGCAAATCGTAGCGGCCTGTGTGATTGGCGGGATCAGCACCATGGGCGGTATCGGGCGCGTGCTTGGTTGCTTACTGGGCGCTCTGTTCCTTGGTGTTATCAACAACGCGCTGCCGGTGATTGGCGTCTCGCCGTTCTGGCAAATGGCGATTTCAGGCGCGGTGATTGTGATTGCGGTGTTGCTCAACGAACGCGGCAATAAACGCAAAGGACGGCTGATTTTGCGCGACGCAGTGCTTGCGCGGCAAGCTCCGGGAGTGAGTCATGAATAAAACGCTGATCTCTGAATCTGTGCCATCGCAGGCGGTGTCCGCATCACTATTGCGCCGCTTGCTGTGCTGGGAGACATTTTTGCTGACGGTGACGCTGGCTGTATTTATCGCCAACGCGCTGGCTTCGCCATATTTCCTCAACATCTGGAACCTGTCGGACGCCACTTTCAACTTCACGGAAAAGGCGATCATCGTGCTGCCGATGGCGATGCTGATTATTGCCCGTGAAATTGACCTGTCGGTAGCGTCGACTATTGCGCTTAGCTCGACGGCAATGGGCTTCTGTGCGCAGGCGGGAGTCGATACCACAGGGCTGGTGTGTATCGGGCTGGGCGTCGGTTTGCTGTGCGGTTTGTTCAACGGCCTGCTGGTTACGCGGTTCAACCTTTCGTCGATTGTTATCACCATCGGCACCATGAGTTTGTACCGCGGTATCACCTACATATTGCTGGGTGATCAGGCGCTAAATAAGTACCCGGAAAGTTTTGCATGGTTTGGTCAGGGCTACGTCTGGGGGGCGCTGTCGTTTGAATTTGCCTTGTTCATAGTGCTGGCGGCGGTGTTCGCTTTCTTGCTGCACAAAACCAACTTTGGCCGCCGGACATACGCCATCGGCAATAACCCGACGGGTGCGTGGTATTCCGGTATCAACGTGAAACGCCACAACCTGATGCTGTTCGTGCTGGTTGGTGTGATGGCGGGGCTGGCGTCAGTGTTGTTGACCTCACGCCTCGGGAGCACGCGCCCGACCATCGCAATAGGTTGGGAGTTAAGCGTGGTCACCATGGCGGTGCTCGGCGGCGTCAATATTCTGGGCGGTTCGGGGAGCATGGCGGGGGTGATTATCGCCGCATTCCTGATGGGGCTGGTGACGTTCGGCCTGAGCCTGCTCAATGTGCCAGGTATCGTGATGTCGATTATTGTCGGCTCGATGCTGATAGTGGTGATTTCACTGCCCATTATTACCCGGCGTTTTTTAGGGCGTCGACGAGTTTGATTTTTTCCCGCTCTGGTTTCCCCCCTCTCCTGGGGGAGAGGCCGGGGTGAGGATATGGATTTTTAAAACATCAATATTATGGAGAATAGCTATGAGCTTTATGTTGGCCTTACCAAAAATCAGCCTTCACGGCGCGGGCGCTATCGGCGATATGGTGAAATTGATTGCCGCTAAACCCTGGGGCAAAGCGTTAATCATCACCGACGGGCAACTGGTGAAAATGGGCTTGCTCGAAAGCCTGTTTAGCGCGCTCGACGAACATCAGCTTTCTTACGAACTGTTCGACGAAGTGTTCCCGAACCCGACTGAAGAACTGGTGCAAAAAGGCTTTGCGGCGTATCAGGCCGCAGGTTGCGATTACCTGATTGCCTTTGGCGGCGGCAGCCCGATTGATACCGCCAAAGCGGTGAAAATCCTGACCGCAAACCCAGGCCCATCAACCGCGTATTCTGGCGTGGGCAAAGTGACTAATCCTGGCGTGCCGCTAGTGGCTATTAACACCACTGCGGGAACTGCGGCAGAGATGACCAGCAATGCGGTAATTATCGATTCCGTGCGCCATGTAAAAGAAGTCATTATCGACACTAACCTGATTCCGGACATCGCCGTCGATGACGCCAGCGTCATGCTGAATATCCCGGCGAGCGTCACTGCCGCAACGGGTATGGATGCGTTGACTCACGCCATCGAAGCTTACGTTTCTGTCGCCGCTCATCCGCTCACCGACGCCAATGCGCTGGAGGCTATCCGCCTGATTAGCCAGTGGTTGCCGAAAGCGGTAGATGACGGCAAAAACCTTGAAGCGCGTGAAATGATGGCTTACGGCCAATATCTGGCGGGTATGGCGTTTAACAGTGCCGGTCTTGGCCTGGTGCATGCGCTAGCACACCAACCGGGTGCCACGCACAACCTGCCACACGGGGTTTGCAACGCAATTTTGTTGCCGGTAATCGAAGCCTTTAACCGCCCGAAAGCAGTGGCTCGCTTTGCGAAAGTCGCCGCAGCAATGGGCGTGAATACTCAGGATATGGAAGAAGAAGAAGCCAGCTTTGAGGCTATTCTGGCGATTCGTGCGCTTTCCACACGTGTCGGCATCCCATCAGGCTTTAGCCAGCTTGGTATTCAAACCGCAGACATCGAAGGCTGGCTGGACAACGCTCTTGCTGATCCATGCGCGCCATGCAATCCACGCGTTGCCACGCGTGAGGAAGTCCGCGAGCTGTACCTGGAGGCGTTATGATCCGCAAAGCTTTTGTTATGCAGGTGAATCCCGATGCCCATGAAGAATATCAGCGTCGCCATACGCCGATTTGGCCCGAGCTGGAAGCGGTACTTAAACAGCACGGTGCTCATCACTACGCTATTTATCTTGATGCTGAACGCCATCTACTTTTTGCCACGGTAGAAATTGAGTCTGAAGCCCGCTGGAACGCGGTTGCCCAAACCGAAGTTTGCCAACGCTGGTGGAAGCACATGAGCGAGATTATGCCGAGCAACCCGGATAACAGCCCGGTCAGTGCGGAGCTGAAAGAAGTGTTTTATCTGGAGTAAGGCAACGGTCATGTAGCTAATATCCTTGGCATAATTCTTCAGCACTATCTCAGTCCGTCAAATGAGGTAGTGCTGACCTTCATAATTAGCCAATATTATTAAATTCTGAGTCAAAGTTATTTAGTGAGTTAAGAATGATCTCAAGTGCTCGCTTGTTCACTGCCCAATCATAGAAGCTTTGGTCTGGATGTGGGGATATGAGTTCAAAATAAAACCATAGTGACTCGGTGCAGCCTACGTAGAGAGTCAGTAAATTGCGGATTTTCTTATCTTCATTATTAATTTCGATTTGAGCAGTCCATAGTTGATCCAGTTTAACATTGCGTTTATTCATTACATTTTTAAGTGTCGGTGATCCTATATGAAAAATATCCTCCAGTCGCTTAAACATAGTGTCACTAATAAATTGTGCTGTTACTTCTTTACCGGGGACCATGAAAAATAGATTGATCATGTTCTTTTTATTATGTCCAATAATATGAGCGAGAGTATAGTGGCTTAAACCGAGTATAGAGTCTTCTGCCTGCTTTACAGACCAAGAGACAGGATAGTAAAAGGAAAATTTCTCAGGGTTATCGGCATTGATGCTTTTGAGGGATTCAGCCATTTTCCACTCATTTTCATTAATCAGAGTAAACCAAGCTATGCTTTGTAATATATCTTCATTCAGCACCACATAGTTTTCTTTATGGCACGTTGCTTTAATTAAAAAGAAATTCGCCCCCTCAGCTTCCATACCGGAGTCTTTAATCACTCGAAAGCGAGAAATCATGTTTTCAGAATCGTACATTTTTTGTGTTAATACATCTGTATATTCACCTGATTCCGCGAAAAATACCCTTTTATCAATAATGACTTCGCCCATTAAGTCCAGGATATGGTAAAGCCAGTCACTACCATTAATCTCATTTTCTATGGTTTCATAAGCAATCGTAACTTCCAGATAGGGTTTTGCTTGCACTTTGGTTGTTTGATATAAACCAATCATAGTGATACCTAAACCTTCAATTTCTGTTGGCTTAGTCAGTACAGGTTTAACATAGAGGGGTAGCACAACTTTATAATGCAAAGCCTTTGAAGATGTAGATGAGTAAACGCAACGCCAAAAATTTTCTTTCTGGTATTCGATAGAGTAAGAAACGTTCTGGGGGAATAGGTATGCTGACTGAGTCTTATTGTTCATTATTATTCCATTAATTATTCAAAAAACCAAAGCATGATAAGTGCATATGCTGAGCCAACAATAAAAAATAACTTGTAAAACATGACTATTTTATCTCTGTGCTTAATTGCGAATTTTAATGGGTTTTTATTAATGTTTGCAGAGTTTTTTGTTTCATGGAAAGTGTAAATTCTACCGGTCATACCCATTATTAAAGAAAGAAATATTAATTGATAAAATAAGTAAACGGCAAGCGTAAATGTAGATTTATATAAAAAATAAAATTATTTTTATAAAAATATTCAGAAAGTTGCAATGTGCCAATCGTCACTGGAAATCCAACTATAAAACGAATAACGACATTATTTGCCAATGGTTTAAATGCGCCAACTACTCTTAAGATTTTTCTCATATGTTATCCACCAATTATTACTGTCGATAATCCTGACAACACAGCCCCTGATAAATTTTTTTGGCTGTTATCATCATAATCTCCTGCTCTTAATGATGCATCGCCTTTCAATCCAAGTAATAAGGCTATTTTTCCAGTAGCTCTTATCTCTAAAACCATATCATCAGTATCAAGAATCACGGTAAGGCCAGCGCCACCACCTATACTTCCCGCAGATCCTCCCAAAGTGCCTTTGAATGCAAAATATTTTGTTTCAACAGCCCCTTCTAACTCTCCATGCGCAATTGCAGCCTCTGCACCCGCATCAAACCCGAAACCATATTTCTGATCTTCGGGTTTGTATATGATGCTCCCTTCAATTTTGCCATCAGCATACCCCACAGAACCTTCCGATTTAGCGCCCGCATAATCCCCTGAGTTTTCCTTGCCGCTACTTACCTGTGCATTTCCCGAAACCCCTGTAACTCTGCCTTTTGCTCCAGCACCATATTCACCCTCTTTGTCATTCAGCCCCGCAGTTCCTTCAACTTTTCCAGCTGAGCCTCCCACGGCAGTATCGAAACCATTATTCTTATCCCCAATATGGTTTTTTATTTGAAAATCCGTAGTGGTGACGCCGATTTTAACTTGGTCGAACGAATTATTATTGGACTCATCTGATTGGAGCGAATAAATACTTAAAATCCGTAGGGCAATGCTATCTGGTTTTTCGGTTTTAACTGTTCCATCTTGATTCGCATTTTTAACCGGCGTGAGAAAGTGAGATATCGAAGTTTTTTTGCCTTTGTCTGGAGGCAATGATTCAACTTTACAACGGGTAATGTCTCCCATACGGGCAGCCGGAACGCCATTGATTGTCACTGTTTTTGAACCTTCGGCAATGTGCCCAGGGCCGTGTAATAAACAAACAAATATATCGCCCTGCCGGGCTGCGGGTAAGCCACCAATGGTGACATTAGGGCTCCCTGTCTTTATCACCCCAGAATGAGCTGCTGTATCCAGAGTTTGTCGTGCTGCAGGTCTAGCCATAGTAATAAACGTCCTGTTTATGGTTTGAGTTTCAGAAAATCCAATCGCCGGGCTGCTGCTGGCGACGGTGATATTAAGCCGTCAGATACCATGATGTTATTCCTTCAACGAAGTATGGACTCATTCAGCAGGGTAAATAATCACTCTCTAATTATATTTTAAATAAATACAATTAAATCATAGTTATAGCGCGAATTTGGAGTAAGAAAATAGAACTGAAATGGAAAAATAACCGTGACTTTAATCACGATAATGGATGTTAAAAATTAGGAATTAGAACTGCTAAAAACAAGGCTGCTCTCGCAACGTTCACACTTCTTATAACCCTTGTTTTTATGTGACAAACATCCAAAGTTACCCTGAAGTGTTGTGATATCTTTTATTTTTTAACTGGCGTATGCCAGTTTCATTTTAAAGGGAACATAACATGAAGCCATTAAAGATCGTCACGCTGGGCGGTGGTTCAGGTTACACGCCAGAACTGATCGACGGATTTATTAAAAGACACGCCGAACTTCCGGTCAGCGAATTCTGGCTGGTGGATATCGAAACGGGGCGTGAAAAGCTGGAAATCGTCGGGCAACTTGCTCAGCGCATGGTGAAAAAAGCGGGTATTCCCATGACGGTGTACCTTACCACCGACCGTCAGCAGGCGCTTAACGATGCGGATTTTGTCACCACGCAAATCCGCGTCGGGCAACTGGCGGCACGTATTCAGGATGAAAAAATCCCGCTGAGTTATGGCGTTCTCGGGCAGGAAACCACCGGGCCTGGCGGGTTTATGAAAGCGCAGCGCACCATTCCTGTTTTGCTGGAAATATGCAAGGAGATGGAAACGCTCTGCCCGAATGCATGGTTGCTTAACTTCACCAACCCGGCGGGAATTGTCACCGAAGCCATCGAGAAACACAGCAAAATTAAATCGCTGGGAATTTGTAGCGGTGCAAACAGCATGATGATGGATATTGCGAAAACCTACGGTGTGGGACGCGAAGCCATTGATGCCAGAGTGATGGGGCTGAACCATTTAATATTTGCCGACCGCATCACCCTGCATGGCGCAGATATCACCGCTGACTTTATTGAGAAACTTGCGCAGGGTGCGAGCGACAATAAACTAAAAAACATTCCCGATATTGGTTTGCCACCTGAGTTTATCCGCGCACTGAATTTTTATCCACTCACCTATTTAAAGTATTTCTATCTGAATAAAGAAATGGTTGAACACGAACTTGAAGAGCAGGCTAAAGGTGGCACGCGTGGCGAATGCTCGCTACAAATTGAAAAATCCCTGTTTGAAATTTACCGCAACCCTGCACTTTGTGAAAAACCACCGGAACTGTCCAGCCGTGGTGGCGCTTATTATTCCGATACCGCCTGCTCGATAATTAGCGCGCTCTACAACAATAAAAAAGAAGTTCATGTGGTTAACACCGCCAATCGCGGTACCACACCTGATTTACCGGATGATGCAGTGATTGAAACCAATGCGGTCATTGATAAGCAGGGAGCGCGCCCGTTAGCTTATGGGCGTTTACCTGCGCGCATTCGCGGGTTAATCCAGAACGTTAAAGCCTTTGAAGAGTTGACTATTGAAGCGGCGATAACCGGCAATACTCACACCGCTTTGCTGGCGCTGGCGGCTCATCCTTTGGTGCCATCCGTTGCGGTGGCAGAAAATATCCTTAAGGATTATCTGGCAGCAAACCGCGATTTCTTACCGCAGTACACTCTCATCAATGGATGAATAAGTCTCTTATTAAAAGGAATATTTCATGCAAAGTTTTCTGGAAAACAGAGTTATTCCCGTCTTAATGAAAGTCGGCAATAATGTTATTTTGGTCGCCATTCGTAACGGGATTGCCTTTACGCTACCGTTTATTATTGCCGGCAGCCTGTTTTTGATTATCGCTAATTTGCCTATTCCTGGCTGGAGCGAGTTTCTTGGAACGTATGCCGATAAACTCAGTGTTCCGGTGCAGGCCACTTTTGGAATTATCGGATTAGTTGCCGCGATTGGCATCAGTTATAACCTCGCGAAGCAGTACCATCTCGATGGCTTAAGCTGTTGCTGTATTACGGTGTCGGTTTTTGTTCTGGCACAGCTTGATAGCCATTATAAAATTAACGTCGATAACTTTGGTACTGCCGGGCTATTCTCGGCAATTATCCTGTCGGTTTTTACGGTCTATATTGTGCGGTTTTTTATCACGCATAAAATCTATATCCGTATGCCGGAAGGGGTTCCTCCTGCCGTACTGCAATCTTTTATCAGCCTGGTGCCAGCGGTAGTTTGCCTTTCTCTGGTCTGGTTTGTGCGTGTGATTCTCAATTTTGATATCAATGCGTTCTTCACCCTTTTACTTAGCCCTTTAGTTCACGGGCTGGATACGCTGCCTGGCATGTTAATTCTGGTGGCGCTTATTTCGTTATTATGGAGCTGCGGTATACATGGCACGAATGTGCTTTCCGGTATCACCAGCCCGATCTTCCTGAAATTTATTGCTGAAAATACCCAGGCATATCTAAGCGGCCAGCCTGTTCCACATATTACTGCCGAAGGTTTTTATAACTTCTTTATCTGCGCGGGTGGTTCGGGAGCAACGATGGGCTTAGTGCTGGCGATGTTGCTGTCTAAAAGTCGTTACTACGAATCTATTGGTCGGGTCTCTTTTGGCCCCTCCATTTTTTGTATCAACGAGCCGGTTATTTTTGGTGTGCCGATGGTGCTCAACCCAATAATGATGTTCCCGCTGATTGTCGCACCGCTGGTGATTTGCACCTGTTCATATCTGCTGATGGATTTTGGCATTATCGGCAGGCCGGTATTTCAAATTCCCTGGACGATGCCGCCAATCCTGAATGCTTATTTCGCCACGGGCGGGAACATTCCGGCGGCCATTTGGTCAGGCTGCATGATTATTATCTCGACAATAATCTACTATCCATTCTTTAGAATAATGGAAGTCAAACAGTTGGCTGTTGAAGCACAGGAAGCGCAGTTTTCGGCTGAAGTGGTACACTGACGGCCCGACGATAACGCGAATAAAAGAATCCCTATGGCTGCGCGATATATAGAAATAAAACAGAGTATTCAGGAAGATATCCTCAGCCATCGCTACCGGGTTGGTGAGAAAATCCCTTCGGAAAGAGAGCTTGCTGCGTTGTATGGCGTCACGCGAGTCACACTGCAAAAGGCGATGAATGTCCTTGAGCAAGAAGGGTTTATCGAACGCATTCATGGCAAAGGGATGTTTGTGACCAACGTCATTGAAGACAACGTCTACTTGCTCAACAACGGTACCGGAGATTCGATTTTAGGTTTTTCTCGTGAATTGGCTCAGCAGGCGAAAATCTCCAGCCAGCTTATTTCGCATAATCTTATCCCGGCCCCACAGACGATAGCGGGGCAACTGGAGATACCAGCCAATCAGCCCGTCCACTTTATTCGCAGAGTTCGTTTAATCGACGACGTTCCGGTATTGGTTGAAGACTCATGGATTAACTGCGAGGTTATTCCCACGATCCCCGTTAATGTGCTCGAACAGGGTTCGCTGTACCAATACATCGAAGAAGTCACCGGCAAAAAAATAAAGTTTTATAACTCGGTTATTGAAGGCGATTTGTTTAATCAGGAACTTGCCGCTTTACTGTCGATTTCTGAAGGGTTGCCAATGCTGAAAGTCTCTGGTGTGACTAAACTCGAAGATGGCAAAGCTTTTAACTTTTCATGCAGTTACAACCGCGCAGATATGTTTAAAATTAAAAATAGCTGGGTGGGGAAGTAGAACTCATCCAGCAGCTTAGCTATCTTTTTTTTCCTGTCTGGCGGTCGCATACAAAATCTCAATATTCACTCGCTCGCCTTCCGCTTCTTTCAGGCTACGGCGACGTTGGGCAAAATCTTCAAAGGTTTGATGCGCTTTCTCATCAGCTTCTTTTTTGCTGACAGAGCCGGAATGCTGTAGGACTTCGCGGTCATTAAATGCCAGGAATTGATCGAGTTTGGTCTGCCAGTCGCGCAGGAATACCTGTTTACGCCGCTTGGCCTGGTCTTCAGCAAAGTCCAGCCACATTGAAACAATACGGTTCAGTTCGTCAATTTCCGTTTCACTGAGGTAGTTTTTAGCAATCGTGACATCGGTACGGCGCACTTCGTCATATTTAAAACTGGTTAGCCCCATATTGTGCTGGCTGGCATCCACGCGCTTTGCGATAAGTTCACCAGCGGTCAAACCTGTGCTGGCATAATGCAATTTGTTTTGAATCACGCGGAAGAAATGAGTGGTTTCTTTATTGGAAGGCTGATAGTCCGCTGCCATGGTAAAAATATCCAGTACCCGCAAATAGACGCGCCGCTCGCTGGAGCGGATATCACGAATGCGTTCCAGCATATCGTCGAAGTAATCTGGTACGACGGATTTACCCACTGGCGGGTTTTTCAGGCGATCGTCATCCATCACGAAGCCTTTTATCAGATATTCTTGCAGAGTCTGCGTAGCCCACTGGCGGAATTGAGTGCCGCGCGTTGAGCGAACGCGATAGCCGACGGCAAGAATTAACGGCAGGCTAAAATATTGAACATTGTAGTTTTTACCATCTGCGGCAGTTGTTCGGTAAAACCGAACAACTGAACTTTCTTCTAGTTCACCCTCACTGAAAATATTGCTGATGTGCTCGCTGATCGTCGCCTTAGCTTTCCCATAGAGATCACAAATCATTGCCTGTGATAGCCACAATGTTTCAGATTCAAACCGGCACTCAAGCCGCACTCTCCCATCAGATGTCTGAAAAAAAATAAATTCACCATCCGGGGCTGGAGTGATTGCTGAATTCGTCATGGCATTGTCCTTTCCTGTGGCGGTAGCGCAGCGTTTTACTGAGCGGCATTTTCAGTGAGTACTTCTTTGTATCATAACCAAAGACACAGAAAATTAACGATTGTCGTATCAACCAGGGAATAGTTTACTAAGGAGGGGAAAGACGGGAGTGCCACCCGCCCTTGGTCTGACAAACTAAACCACCGCCCCTTCCAGCGCTTTATTAATCACCTGTGAAAGCTCTTTCACATCGAACTTTGCCACATAGCCGTTCGCGCCCACTTTGCGCACGTGGTCTTCGTTGGCGCTGCCGGATAAAGACGAGTGAATCACCACCGGAATGTGCTTTAACGTGATATCTGTTTTGATGTTTCGCGTCAGGGTAAAACCATCCATTTCCGGCATTTCAATATCGGTTAACACCATGCCAATGCGGTCGGTGATGGGCTGGCCTGCGGCTTTAGCTTCTGCGGCGATAACCTTGATTTTCTCCCACGCTTCAAGCCCTGTGGAGTGCATCATTGCCGGAATGCCCATGCCTTTCAGCCCTTGCTCAAGCATCAGGCGTGCGACTTTGGAATCTTCGGCAACAATCGCCACGGCACCGGGTTTTAACGGATTGGTATTGCCTTCGATTGCCGCCATATCGACTTTGCGCCCGGAAGGGATGATGTCGTAGAGGATCTGTTCAACATCGAGCACCAGCGCCAGTTCGCCTTTGTGCTCGTCGCTATCCAGTGAGGCAATGCTGGTGATGTTACGGCTGCTCACGCCTGATTCGGCAGCGTGAACCTGGCTCCAGTCGAGGCGGATAATATTTTCCACCGACTCTACTGCAAACGCCTGCGTGCTGCGGGCATATTCGGTTATCAGTAACAGATTCAGCCCGGTTTTTGGTGTGCAGCCTGTAACGGCTGGCAGGTCGATAACCGGGATAAACTGGTCGCGAATATTTGCCATGCCCAACAGCGGCGACATCATTCCCGCTGCACGGTTAATTTTTGGCATCGGTACAATTTCACGCAGCTTAAAAACATTAATGCCATACAACTCAGATTTCCCACCGTGCTGGCCATCGCCTAAGCGGAAAAGTAACAGCTCAAATTTATTGGATAACGCCAGGTTAGCCCTTTCATCGATATCTTTTTGAAAACTATCCATTTAAACCTCTGTTCGATAACCTGGCGGAAAATCGCCCTGGCGCCTGTAGAAGTTATCGGCAGATTGCGGGAAAAATGGAGTGCGATTACGAGTGAATGATGGACGGCGTAATCGCTTCCCCCAACAAAGAAAAAAACACCCGGCAAGCCGAGTGTTTTTAGAGAAGAGGGATTGTGTGGCTGACTTATGCAGCAGGTTTAACCGCTGGTTTTGCCGCTGGCGCTACTGTGGTAGCCGCTTTTTTGTGGTGCTTTTTGGCAGCCTGAGCTTTCTGTGGAGCGGCTGGTGTTGCTGTGTGAGTGGCTTTTTTGTGGTGTTTTTTAGCTGCTTGCGCTTTCTGCGCTACCGGTGCTGCTTTATGGTGTTTTTTGTGGTGCACAGTAGTGTGTTTTGCCGGAGCAGGTGCTGCGGTGGTATCAGCCGCGAAAGCAACAGAAGACAGACCCATTACAGCGACAGCAATCAGAGTTAATACTTTTTTCATTTTGATAGTCTCGTATTTGTTTATGTGCGGCCGGTTGGCCCGTTGAAATAACTCTATTCCAATAAACAAATACCTTCCGTGAGTGATTGGTGTCGGTAAGTAACGGAATGTACAACTCCTTAACGCAGCCGCTGCGGATGGGTATAAACCGTGGCGCGGCCTGGTTTACTAAAGCCGACCAGCGTCAAATTGCAATGCTGGGCAACTTCCACCGCAAGCGTGGTGGCGGCAGAAACAGCAAACAAAATCTCGACGCCGCACTGGGCCGATTTTTGCACCATTTCATAGCTGGCACGGCTGGAGACTAACACTGCGCCAGTGTTCCAGCTTTCGCGGGCTCGCACCCCAAGCAGTTTATCCAGCGCCACATGGCGGCCAATATCTTCTTTGCCATCCAGAATCGTGCCGTTCTCATTAAGCCAAAGTGCGGCATGCGTACAACCGGTGAGTTGCCCAACGGGTTGGTAGTCGCGCATCTGGTTTAACGCCGCGTCCAGTTTATTCAAATCAAAAGTTTGTGTGAAGGGTAATGGGGACAGCGGGCGGCCAATATCATTGAGCTGTTCAACGCCGCAGACGCCGCAACCGGTGCGCCCGGCAAGAGAGCGACGGCGTTCTTTTAACCCCATGAAACGGCGGCTGGAAAGCTCTATTTGTACCTCCAGACCATTGCACACCGCGATAACATCCATTCCGTAAATATCGGCAGGGGATTCTATAATTCCTTCTGATAAGGAAAAACCTAATGCAAAGAGTTCCAAATCTTTGGGGGATGCCATCATTACGACATGCGAAATACCGTTGTAGACCAGTGCTACCGGGATTTCTTCAGCCAGCCAGTCGCCTTTGGCTTGCTGTAAATCGTGGCGTTGCCACAAATCTATCGTCCGTGCGCCAGTGATGGCGTTCACAATTTTGCTTTGATTCGGGTTGGGATTGTTCACTTTGTCTTAACCTGATTGGAACAGCCTTAAAACTAATGTGGTATTCTTGAAACACTATCCCTTCCGGATGAAGGGCTATTGCCAGTTTGAACCTTTGCGGCTTAAACCGCAAAAATTACACTTATAAGTCATGTGAAAAATGTCGAAAAAAGGAGCATCCATGCAGGTCAGCAGACGACAGTTCTTTAAGATCTGTGCTGGCGGTATGGCAGGGACTACGGCAGCGGCACTGGGCTTTGCCCCAGGTGTTGCACTCGCGGAAACACGGCAATATAAACTGCTGCGTACACGTGAAACCCGTAACACCTGCACATATTGTTCCGTCGGTTGTGGGCTATTGATGTACAGCCTCGGTGACGGCGCGAAAAATGCCAAAGCATCCATCTTCCATATTGAAGGCGACCCGGACCATCCGGTAAACCGCGGTGCACTCTGCCCGAAAGGTGCAGGTCTGGTGGATTTCATCCACAGTGAAAGCCGTCTAAAATTCCCTTCTTACCGCGCACCAGGCTCGGATAAGTGGGAACAAATCAGCTGGGAAACGGCATTTGACCGTATCGCCAAACTGATGAAAGCAGACCGCGACGCCAACTTTATTGCGCAGAACGCCCAGGGAACCACGGTCAACCGTTGGCTCTCCACTGGCATGTTGTGCGCATCAGCGTCCAGTAACGAAACCGGTTATTTAACCCAGAAATTTTCCCGCGCCCTCGGCATGTTAGCCGTGGATAACCAGGCGCGTGTCTGACACGGACCAACGGTAGCAAGTCTTGCTCCAACATTTGGTCGCGGTGCGATGACCAACCACTGGGTTGATATTAAGAACGCCGATCTCGTGATTGTGATGGGTGGAAACGCGGCAGAAGCGCATCCAGTTGGGTTCCGCTGGGCGATGGAAGCCAAAATCCACAACGGCGCGAAGCTGATCGTTATCGATCCGCGCTTTACGCGTACCGCTTCGGTGGCGGATTTCTACACCCCGATTCGCTCCGGCTCAGACATCGCTTTCTTGTCTGGCGTACTGCTGTACCTGATCAACAACAATAAATTTAACCGCGAGTACGTCGAGGCTTACACCAACGCCAATCTGATTGTGCGTGAGGATTACAGCTTCGAAGACGGCCTGTTCTCAGGCTACGACGCGGCAAACCGTAAATACGATAAAACCACCTGGAACTATGAGCTGGACGAAAAAGGCTTCGCTAAACGCGACCTGACGCTGACTCATCCGCGCTGCGTGTGGAACCTGCTCAAAGAGCACGTTTCCCGCTACACGCCAGACGTGGTTTCCAATATTTGCGGTACCCCGAAAGATGATTTCCTGAAAGTATGTGAATACATCGCAGAAACCAGCGCCAGGAATAAAACGGCGTCGTTCTTGTATGCACTGGGCTGGACGCAACACTCCGTGGGCGCGCAGAACATTCGTACTATGGCGATGATTCAGTTGCTGCTTGGCAACATGGGGATGGCGGGCGGCGGCGTGAATGCACTGCGCGGGCACTCCAACATTCAGGGTCTGACGGATCTCGGCCTGTTGTCACAAAGCCTGCCAGGCTACATGACGCTGCCGAACGAGAAACAGCCTGACATCCAGACTTATCTTGCCGCCAACACGCCGAAACCGCTGCTGGAAGGCCAGGTCAACTACTGGGGCAACTACCCGAAATTCTTCGTTTCGATGATGAAAGCCTTCTTTGGTGACAAAGCCACAGCAGAAAACAGCTGGGGTTATGACTGGTTGCCGAAGTGGGACAAGGGCTACGACGTCCTGCAATATTTCGAGATGATGAACCAGGGCAAGGTGAACGGTTACCTGTGCCAGGGCTTTAACCCTGTTGCTTCGTTCCCGAACAAAAACAAAGTCATTGCGTCACTGTCGAAGCTGAAATTCCTCGTGACCATCGACCCGCTGAACACCGAAACCTCGAACTTCTGGCAGAACCACGGCGAGATGAACGACGTTGATCCGTCGAAAATCCAGACCGAAGTGTTCCGCTTGCCATCCACCTGTTTTGCCGAAGAAAACGGTTCTATCGTTAACTCCGGACGCTGGTTGCAGTGGCACTGGAAAGGTGCGGACGCCCCAGGGGAAGCGCTGAACGACGGCGAAATCCTCGCGGGTATCTTTAGCCGTTTGCGCCACATGTACCAGAGCGAAGGCGGTGCGCTGCCTGAGCAAGTGCTGAACATGAGCTGGAACTACCAGACTCCTGACAACCCAGCACCGGAAGAAGTGGCGATGGAAAGCAACGGTAAAGCGTTGCAGGACGTGGTCGACCCGGCAACTGGTGCGGTTCTGGTGAAAAAAGGCCAGCAACTCAGCTCGTTTGCACAACTGCGCGATGACGGCACCACTTCCAGTGGCTGCTGGATCTTCGCCGGTAGCTGGACGCCAGACGGCAACCAGATGGCACGCCGCGATAACGCGGACCCATCAGGTTTGGGTAACACGCTAGGCTGGGCCTGGGCGTGGCCGCTTAACCGTCGCATTCTGTATAACCGTGCTTCCGCCGATCCAGCGGGTAAACCGTGGGACGAAAAACGCCGCCTGATTTCCTGGGATGGCGCGAAGTGGAGCGGCGCAGATATTGCCGACTACAGCACTGCCGCACCGGGTACTGACGTTGGGCCGTTCATCATGCAGCCGGAAGGTTTAGGGCGCTTGTTTGCTATCGACAAGATGGCAGAAGGGCCGTTCCCGGAACACTACGAGCCGTTTGAAACGCCACTTGGCACCAACCCGCTGCACCCGAACGTGGTTTCTAACCCGGCGGCGCGCGTGTTCAAAGGTGACCTGGAAGCGATGGGCAAGCATGACAAGTTCCCGTATGTCGGCACCACGTATCGTCTGACTGAGCATTTCCACTACTGGACCAAACACGCGGTACTGAACGCCATCGCGCAGCCAGAGCAGTTTATCGAGATTGGCGAGAAGCTCGCGAATTCACTCGGTATCGCGCACGGCGACACGGTGAAAGTCTCCTCCAACCGTGGCTTTATCAAAGCCAAAGCGGTGGTGACCAAGCGTATTCGCCAGCTAGATGTGAATGGTCAGAAAGTGGACACCATCGGTATTCCGATTCACTGGGGTTATGAAGGTGTGGCGAAGAAAGGCTTTATCGCTAACACCCTGACGCCATTTGTCGGTGATGCCAACACGCAAACGCCTGAATTTAAAGCGTTCCTGGTCAATGTGGAAAAGGTGTAACGGAGACGAATTATGGCTTATCAATCTCAGGACATCATCCGTCGTTCCGCCACCAATGGCCTCACACCCGCGCCACAAGCGCGGGATCACCAGCAAGAGGTTGCGAAACTTATCGACGTGACCACCTGCATCGGCTGTAAAGCCTGCCAGGTGGCCTGTTCGGAGTGGAACGATCTGCGCGATGAGATCGGCAGCAACGTCGGCGTTTACGATAACCCGGCAGATTTGACCGCCAAATCATGGACGGTGATGCGCTTCTCGGAAGTGGAACAAAACGACAAACTGGAATGGTTAATCCGCAAAGATGGCTGTATGCACTGCGCGGACCCAGGCTGCCTGAAAGCGTGTCCGGCTGAAGGCGCAATCATTCAGTACGCCAACGGCATTGTCGATTTCCAGTCTGAGCAGTGCATCGGCTGCGGTTACTGCATCGCCGGTTGCCCGTTCGACGTGCCGCGCCTGAACCCGGAGGACAACCGTGTCTACAAATGCACCCTGTGCGTAGACCGTGTGACCGTCGGCCAGGAGCCTGCCTGCGTGAAAACTTGCCCAACTGGTGCAATTCATTTCGGCTCGAAAGAGGATATGAAAAACCTGGCGGGCGAGCGTGTGAGCGAACTGAAAACGCGCGGTTACGACAACGCCGGATTGTACGACCCGGAAGGCGTTGGCGGCACACATGTTATGTATGTGCTGCACCATGCGGACAAGCCGACGTTGTATCACGGCCTGCCAGAGAACCCGTCCATCAGCCCAACCGTGAAATTCTGGAAAGGTGTCTGGAAGCCGCTCGCCGCTATTGGCTTTGCTGCAACCTTCGCCGCCAGCGTGTTCCACTATGTGGGGGTCGGCCCGAACCGTGCCGAAGAAGAGGACGATAACCTGCACCATGACGACGACGAGGTGCGCAAACCATGAAAAAACAAGTGACTATTCAGCGTTACAGCGCGCCTGAACGTATCAACCACTGGGTAACCGCCTTCTGCTTTATGCTGGCGGCCATCAGCGGGCTGGGGTTTTTCTTCCCCTCCTTTAACTGGTTGATGAACGTTCTGGGCACGCCGCAACTGGCGCGCATTCTCCACCCGTTCGTCGGTGTGGTGATGTTTGCCTCGTTTATCATCATGTTTTTCCGTTACTGGCACCATAACCTCATCAATCGTGACGATATTTTCTGGGCGAAGAATATTCGCAAGATCGTCGTTAACGAAGAAGTGGGGGACACCGGGCGGTATAACTTCGGCCAGAAATGCGTGTTCTGGGCGGCGATTATCTTCCTGGTACTGTTGCTGGTGAGCGGCGTGATTATCTGGCGCCCGTACTTCGCGCCTGCATTCTCAATCCCGTTGATTCGCGTTGCCCTGTTGGTGCATTCATTTGCAGCAGTGGCACTGATTGTGGTTATTATGGTCCACATCTATGCCGCCCTTTGGGTGAAAGGCACGATTACCGCGATGGTGGAAGGCTGGGTCACCACGACCTGGGCCAAAAAACACCATCCGAAATGGTATCGTGAAGTTCGCCAAAAACAGGAAAAACGATCGGAATGAGTATTCGCATAATCCCGCAAGACCAGCTGGAGAAGAGCGATAAACGCACGGCGGAGATGATCACGCCGTTGCTGTTCCCCAGGCTGAAAAATCTCTATAACCGCCGCGCTGAACGCCTGCTTGAGTTGGCGACCGATAATCCGCTGGGTGATTTCCTGCGCTTTGCTGCACTGATCGCCCACGCCCAGGAAGTGGTGCTGTACGACCACCCGCTGGAAATGGATTTAACGGCGCTGATTCAGAAGTCATCGGAAACCGGCAAGCCGCCGCTGGATATTCACGTTTTACCGCGTGATCCCCACTGGCAGCGCCTGCTGAATTCGTTGATTGCCGAGCTGAAACCAGAGATGAGCGGCCAGGCACTGGCAGTTATCGAAAACCTGGAAAAGGCGTCGACGCAAGAACTCGAAGAGATGGCGACCGCGCTGTTTAACGCTGATTTTGCGCTGGTAAGCAGTGATAAAGCCCCGTTCATTTGGGCGGCGTTATCGCTCTACTGGGCGCAAATGGCGAGCCTGATCCCAGGCCGTGCGAAAGCTGAATACGGTGAACAACGCCAGTTCTGCCCGGTTTGCGGCTCGATTCCGGTTTCCAGCGTGGTGCAGATTGGCGGCACCAGCGGCCTGCGTTACCTGCATTGCAACTTATGCGAAACCGAATGGCATGTGGTGCGCATTAAATGCAGCAACTGCGAGCAAACCCGCGATTTGAACTACTGGTCGCTGGAAAGCGAGCAGTCAGCGATTAAAGCGGAAAGCTGCGGCGACTGCGGCACTTACCTGAAGATCCTCTATCAGGAAAAAGATGCCAAAGTGGAAGCCGTGGCCGACGATTTAGCCTCGCTGGTGCTGGATGCACGCATGGAGCAAGAAGGCTTTGCCCGCAGCAGCATCAATCCTTTCCTGTTCCCAGGGGAAGGCGAGTAGGTGATGCAGTGGGATGCTTTGCATCCCACTGTGTTATTCGAAAAATACCTTAACTCTGGACAGCGCCTCTTCTGTGACTTCTTCAGGTGCTTTTTCAATGAAACGCATCTGTCTGGCCCGGAAATCGATTGATTTTACATGATGGCAAATGACAACTCCCCGGGTGTGAGTTTCTGTAAGATGTACTTCAAATGCATTGCCACGAACACGAGATGTTATTGGTGCCACAATCGCCATGCCAGCCTTGCGGCTAAATTCGACTGGTGACAATACTAGCGCAGGCCGAGTTTTGGCTTGCTCGTGATCAGCGGCAGGATCAAAATCGAGCCACACTACATCGCCTCTATCAGGCATATAAAGACTCACCTAATCGATCTCCTTGCCAACAGGAGGAGAATTCAGCCATTCACGGTCTTCATCATCAAGCTCGAAACTTCCTTCGGGTGATTGGGCCAGTAACTCACTTAGCGTGTATATCGGCTTTGCGACCCGCAACATAATTCCTCCCTCAACGGCTTCAATATCCACTTTGTCACCTATTCTCATCCCAGCTTTCTCCAGAACAGCTGCAGGAATAATGGCCCCTGCGGAATTACCCCATTTACGAATCAGCGTTTTCACCATGATTACCAAATTAAACAATGTTTAAACTCATCTTAACACGATGGGTAAATCGCACAATGTTTAGCCATCTACATTATTTACGGTATCTAATGTTGTTTTGTGAATGAGCTTGCTGGGTACTATAAACCGCAAAAAGCGTACGGTTATCTGTTTTTTCCTGGTAGTTTTCATTTGTTCGAGGCGCTTTCCAGAATGCTGAAATAGTGAAAAAACTCGGTTCACGCGATCCCATAAATGCGATATAACTGTTCATCTATACAGCATAAAAGGAATTCCGCTATGTCCCTCGAACCCGCAATCGCCGGGCTGGTTGATGAATTCATCGACTCTGGCCGTCCTTCTTCGCGCCAACAAACTTTTGCCGAACGCCGCGCCGGGTATATCGCCAGCACGGTTTTAGCGGGCGAAACGGAAACCCGGGTCGACGTGAAAGATATCAGCCTTAATGGCTGCACGTTACGCATATTTTCCCCGCTAAATGCGACCGGATCGCTTCCAGCCGTGATCTATTACCACGGTGGTTGCTTTGTTAGCGGTGGGTTTGAAACCCATGACAATCAGTTACGGCAGCTTTGCTATCACAGTGGTTGCCGGGTGATTGCCGTTCAGTATCGCGTAGCCCCGGAGTACACTTATCCGGCAGCGCATGATGATGCTGAGCGTGCAGCGGACGCTATCTGGAAAGCGGCTGAACAACTGGAAGTGAATCGAGAACGAATAACGCTCGCAGGCGACAGCGCCGGTGGGCATATCGCCCTGGTGACGGCACTGCGGCTGAAAAGTGCGGGAAACTGGTTGCCTGCGCGGCTGATGCTGATTTACCCGATGCTGGACGCGACGGCGGAATCTGTCAGCTATCAGGAAAATGGCTACGACTACATCATTACCCGCGATACGCTGCTTTCCGGTTACGAAGCCTACATGCCCGATCTTGACCCAATGGATGATGAAGCCAGCCCGTTATTTCGTGAAGATTTTGCAGGCCTGCCACCGGTGCATATCATCACCGCTGAATACGACCCACTTCGCAATGAAGGTGAGGTCTTGCATGAGTGCCTGATGGACCAGGGCGTGGAGTCCACCTGCCAACGCTATCTTGGCGTGATCCACGGCTTCTTCCAGCTTGGTGGTATCAGCCAGGCAGCCCGCGATGCCATGCGTGATGTTGCGTGGCGGGTAGGTCAAGCACGCTAAGACGAGATACCAGTCAGCATGGGCTGGCTGGTATCTGCACGGCAAATCAGTCCTTCTTAATCATCTGCACGATTTGCTCGTCATTAATCTGGCGCTCGTTACCTTGCGCATCGGTGTAACTAATCAGGCCGGTATCTTTATCCACCTGCGGTTTCCCTTGCGTCACAATCATGTCACCGGTTTTAGTCGACATCACATAGTCACTTGAACAAGCAGTAGCAGACAACGCAACGCCGCTTAACAACAAAATTTTCATCAACTTATTCATGCAGAAATATCCCTTTAATAGTGAATCAGAATAGTACCTGTTGAGAGTAAGACAGAATGTTAAGGTGTATTACGAAGGGTTTATTTCTGGACTGATTGCGAGGCATTT